>WLWF01001154.1_pt1 | contig 22997 bp, 48 predicted proteins | sample 6718331 | NCBI WGS metagenome assembly WLWF01 (sample SAMN12718692, study PRJNA515312) | sponge metagenome | isolation source: marine sponge | host: Mycale hentscheli | place: New Zealand: South Island, Marlborough, Capsize Point | collected 2003-05-01
AAACTACACCATTCATCTTTAATGATGAAAATAGATCCTGCTGTAGTTGCAGATACAGCTGGTAAGGTTAAACTTACATAGGCACTTGAAGATACTCCGATTATATAATCAGTATTTAGAATTGTATAAGAAGCAGCAGTAAGTTTGTAATAATTAAAAGAAACACCACCAGTCACTCTAAGGCTTCCAGTGAATTGATGTGTATCATTCATAGTATCACCAAACTTGGTGTCACCAGAGGCCGAGAGGTTAATTACATTTTTGTTTGTAACCTCGATGTTCATGAAGTTGGCATTAATGGTACCGCTTACATTGAGAGTACCAGTTAAATTTAGAGTGTTGCTATCAGGCAAGTAAACAAGCGAATGTTTACCTGCTGGCGAGTCGACCTCGATAATATTTCCAACATCTGCTGTAGTTACCATTGCATAGGCGGGATATTGTGATGAAGTTGAACTGACGTTACGAGTCTTTGGATTTGGATCTACGTATGCAAGTGTGCCATCCGGGCGATCACCATAAAACTTGTTGTTGCGAGCATCGTATACAGCTGGCAGAAAGTTATTAGGCACTATTGAAAGTTTTTATGTTATGGATATTCTAAATTTCTAGCTCGCATCAGCTTGCTTCTCGAGCTCTTCCTGGTGCTCGATCTCCTTGAGCTCCTTGTAGCGACGAACTTTTTGCAGCCATTTAGTTTGGAAGCGAGATAGCTCGTCGCCTTGAAACAGGAATGACTGATCGATCTCAGGCGTGGAAACGAGGATCTGTGCGCAGTCCACTTTCAGCCCCAAGGTTTCCTCTACCGCGAGGGCATAGGCACCGAGCTGCAGACCGCATTTGTTCAGCTTGCTCCAACCAGTGAAGTTGTTCTTGGTTGTCGGATCGTTTTTCTGAGGGAAGTATCGACAATAGGGTTGATTGCTAGTTTTGAAATCGCCCAGGATGACGACATCATTTCTGACGCCGACTAAATCAGGGCATCCACAGAACCCGAATTCGTGAGACCAGACTCTGGAGATGCCATCTTTTCCTGTGCAGAAATTCCACTCTGGCTTAAGAGGTTTCTCTGACCAGAGGAAGTAATCGTACTTGTCCAAGTGCTGAGATAATCCGCGCCAGAATGGCAGATAGTCTTCTGGTAAGTCGCCAACAGGCTGACCTCGGATATAACGTTCACAAGCCGCATGAATAGCGGTGCCTCGAGCTGCTGCCTTCTCTTTGCCACCTGGATTCTTAAGCCCCCAGTTGTGGAGCATTTTCTTTGAATGCTCACTGGCGGTCTTGCCAAGGATTGTGGTTACTGACGGATATACCTTGCCCGGTTTATCTGTTGTGTAATGCCTGGCGCCATCAACTTCAAACCTCGTCGGTTCATCCATACAAGCCGAGGCTTTTTATGAATGTAACGATTTTGTTGCATTGGCTTTCGGCTTCTAGTTATTAGCTCGCCAAGGCTCGTAGTGCCTCTCTGGCGTAGGTTTGCAGCATGCACTGCATCTCTAGCGGGGTCTTCTTTTTACTGACCAGAAACATGGCGCTTTTGCGTTCCAACGCATGATTAGCTCCGTCTAGTACCTGATTCCATTGTTTATCTTTTCTTAGTCGGTTTAATTCATCAAGCCACTTGTCGTTTAGCTGAGGGACAGCTTTTAGGCCTAGATCTTTTGATCCATCGGAGCGTTTGTATTCTTCGACGAAGCCAAAGGCCTGGCTCATTTTGTACAGATCGGTTTCATCGTTCAATGTCGTGTACTGATCGATATTGTCTCGGAAGAACCAAAGGTGATCGATCTTGGCGACGTGCTGATTTTTGTGGCCTCTGATTAAGTGGCGTGCGTAAGGCTGGTTCCACATGGTCTTGTGGATGTCCCACTTGTAGACAAATACTTGAGAAAGGCATCCACGCTCATGAAAATCGTTTGATCGTCTCGATGTGAAGTGTCCTCGACACGCGACCGGTTGGCCAATAAGCGGGATGAGCTGTGTTCGCATTTCTCCTCCGTAAGTGACCGAAGGATAGCTTTTGTCTTGCGGAATGCAAGACTCACGACTCAAGCTCGGATGGTGCGTTGTCTGGTCGTTCCCAAGGATCGTTGAAGTTTGCCAAGGCATCAGCAAGTACGTCTCGCCCTTCTTGCTCACTCCTGTAAGCGTTGAGTTCTTCCAGTAATCGTCTTGCTAGAAGTGTTGCTCCTTTCATGAGTTCTTCAAGACCGATGTCGTCTTTATCTAGACGCTTTGCGAGTACAGGCCCCAGGACAGAAACATAGGCCGAAACGAAAGCATCAGGGATGTAGCCGTTAAGGGAGGCGCCGTTATTAGTAAACCCCTGCATCAATTGATTGAGAGCATGTAGCTGCTCGCAGGTCTGCTGTTGGTAGATAACTACCTGACGCAGTTGAATATTGGTGTTCTTTAGTTCACCGAGTATTTGCTTGTTGGTCTCGAACAGGGTCAGGTTCTGATCCAGTGTCATGGAGAAGGGTTCCATTAAAAACTCTGACTAGAGACAACGCAGCCTTGTCAATCGAATCAAGATGTTTCCATGCATCGGAGACTGGCTCGTGACCATAGGTGTCCAGAAGTGCTCTGACGTCTGCTTTGGTTGCGGCTCTTTTTAACGCAGCAAGAAGCAAGTCTTGATTCGGTCTCAATGACGATGACTTTAGATTCTTCAATGTACTCAAAATGACTGATGGTTCGATTAGCCAAAAGTTCATGGAGCACTATTAAATCTGAAGCGATAGATCCGACCCCTGATGGCCGAGCAATGTAGTAGTTATTGAATTGTGTCTCGACAAAAGGTTCTTGCTTAAGTAGCAAGAGGTAGTAACCCTTTTGAATTGGATCAGGCATCGTTGCTAATTTGAATAAAAATGGAAAAAAATAAGATGCAACATCCTGAGGCGGTCAATGACAATGTCATCGAGCCGACTGTAGGAGAGCAATTGAGACTGGCTGAATTCAACAAAAAGATTGAAAAGCTCGATAGACAAGAGCTTTTAGAAATTACCCAGATGCTGGCCAAGCAGACCCTGGTAACTCATCCTTCAGTAATTAGATACCTGGCTCATGAAGCGGCCAGGAACCTAAGTGGTGGAGGTTTGAAAGACTGGAGTCAAGAAGCAAAGCAGATTAAGCAGGCTTTGACTGATAGGTCTTTCGATTAATGCTGAACCTCCCAGGAATGGGCAAATAATAGGGCAAAAGCCCAGCATTGATGCCTTGTTTGCAAGATCGCCGTCGTTTATATGACTAAGAAATATCACAATGTACGTCTGCTACCCACTGAGGGGGCTGTTCATGTGTTAATTGGAATTTGATCAGGTTGCGTTTGCCTTCGTCTGTCATTAACGGGCGGCAATTTTCGTCTACATGAACAACTCCCTGATAGAGGCCAGTCCGGCACTCAACGCTTTTGGTGCATTGATGACACTGATGCCCGTAGCAGGGTTTTTGACGTCTCTTGTCCGGCGCAAGCTTCAGATTGTGAAAAATCTGCTGAGTGAGTGTGCAGAATGCGTAGTGCTTATTCCAGAAATATCCAAGGCAATCCACCACGATTTCCGATTGGGTGAGTCCAAAGAAACTGGCGTACTGCTTAAGCGCCTTGTGTTGTTTGCGCGTCATGGTGACTGTCACCCTGACGATGTCGTCGTCGTGCATAGTTCAGCTTGCGACCTCGTCCTTGAATTGTGCCAATGCTTTCGGGGCATGTGTCATGGGGTGAACTTGATTGAGAGTGTTTATAGGTAGACGTGTACAGCCATATAAAATTTGTTTCTTTTGCTTGACGCTCGTCAGGCAGATTCTGCCGGTTGTTCAACTCTCGCGTCTGCTGGGAATTGCGCGTTGACTTTGTTTTGCGGTTGGTGCATGTCTATGTACTGCTGAACTTGTGGATCCATTTCCCAGCCGCCTTTGTAGAACCCAGTACGGCAGGCAGTGGAGTGATTGCAAGCGAAACAAGGGAAGCCATAGCAGTCCTTCTCGAGCCTTTTGTCTCGGACGACCTTCTTGAATTCGAAGAGAGCGGAGATAAATCCACAGCTTCTCGAATGCTTATGAATGTGGTGCCTGCCGGACTCGTATAGGACTTCTGACATGGTCATGCCAAAAGCATTCGCATAGTCCTTGAGGACTGCATGGTCGTGGTCTGACATGGACACTTGCACCTTCTTCATGTGTGTCTGTGTGGTTGTGTGGTTGTGTGTCTGTGTTTTCTGCAACTTAGTACTACTTGTCGTGCATGACAATAAAAAAGCGCCTTGCGGCGCTCTTTCGTTATGCAAGATAACTATCCACTTATTACCAGTCTTCGCCTATTCCGGTAGTTGCGACCTCGTGGTCAGCACCTAACTCGTCTCGGCGTGACGGTGGCAGACCAGAAGTCTTGCCTCCATCAGGCTTGCCGTCGAATGGATCAGCACCTTCGTAGAGAGCAGGGAGCCAGATCCTGTCTTTGGCGTCTGCCCATTTCTTTTCGAATGCTGCAGACGGCACCTTGAGGACAGGGGCCAGGGTGTAGGTCGTTTCGATTTTCTCTCCTTTGCGCTTGGCAGTCAGAGTGAAATTCGCAACGCCTGATTCCATGAACTGGTAATCCTCCATATCAAGGATGTCCTCGAGCAATGCCCGGACAGTCTTCTGAAGGATGGTGACGCAAGCGAAATCCTTGCGATCAGGGAAGAAGGCAACAAACGATAGGAACTTCTTAGGCCTGTCTTTGTCCTTGCCCTCTTTAACTAGATCGTCCAGTTCTTTGCCGGAAGCATTTTTAGCTGCCCAGGTCAGGCCAATGTCGTTGGCGTAGTCATTGGGATACTTCGCAAAGCGGCGGATTCGTCCATCACTTGTGAAGTATTGGAAGCCGGTGACGACGTGTCCACTTTCGAATTGGCCGCAAGGTCTGAATGAGATGGACTGACCATCATCAAGATTCTTACTGTTGAACTCAAAGTACTTAGGGTTCGGTTCGCTCTTGCCGCCGGGGGCTGCATCGGATTCGCGCTTGTAGTCGTCAGGAAAGAATCCCATCAGTTGCTCCAGTCGGTGGACATGTCGGATGAGCCGTTGAATGACTCGGCGTCGTAGCCAGAGGCGCTAGTCCCTACGGCAGGGTCGCTTTGGCTTTTCGGCTTGCTGTGAACTCGAAGTGATCGGCACTTCAGTTCCAGATAGGGATTGCCATCTTTGTTCTTGCGCTGCTCGAGGCAACCATGGACAGAGACAAGAGCACCTTTGGGAGCTTTGGTGAGTTTCTCCATGACGAAGCCGAAGCCCCGCAGTCGAAACCAATCAGTGATTTCTTCGTTGTTCTGGTAGCGATTAACAGCTAGAGAACGAGAGACGCTTTTCTGCGTTGGTGATGGCTTGGCTTCACTTGAAAGCCTCCCCACTACAACTGTCTCGTTGATGAATTGTTTCTCGACCGCATCGCAGAACATGCTTACGTAAAGCACGCTTGATCCACTGTCGTCGTTGAGAATTAGATCGCCTGAAACGATCAACTGTGATCCGCTTGCCTTGGTTGCAAATGCTGCTGCTGCCGCCGAGCCATTGCGGACTCGTAGCAGAAGGTTTACTGGTTCAGTGCCGGTAGTGTTCGCATAGCACTCAAGGACCTCTTTGCCGTTAGCGACAACTGGTCCAGGAGCAGAGCCCAAGGCAACGGCGATTGTGCTGTAAGCCAATGTGTCGTTGCATGACGCTCATAACTTATCGACCGTCATTCATTGTGCAAGATGTGTCGTGCTGTGTGCGTATTCTTTTAACCATTGTGGTAAGGAAGGTATCTTTTCTGCTGTTTGCGGCATGACGAGAATCACTACATGCCCTTGATCCGTTTGTATCCGCAGTGGTCCTCCATCGAAAGCAGAAAGAACAACAGATTCTTCAGCAGTAGATAGTCCTCTTAGGGCGCGTTCGATGTAACGAGATTCATATCTCCCAGCGGTGGCACTTACCTCTGGTTCCAATGACCAGCGTTCGACACAAGCTTTGACTGCGGAGGCCAGTGGCGGAAAATCAGAGATGCTTTGGTTGACGATGAACTCTTTCTTCTCGCTGGTCGTCTTGCGAAAGGTTGTCACAACAGCGTTGTTCCCTTCCACGTAGAGCTGACGTTCTGCCGTCTTGATGCCACGGCAGGACTTGATGAGTTCTGGGTCTGGGAGCAGTTTGACGGTTTCGTCGACGGTGGCTGATGCGTCAAACGCCAAGCAAGCGATCTTGCCTTTATCTGTCGAACTGACGTATGCACCACCCCCTGGCGCTGGTGAAATCTCTACTGCTTGGTAAGGGGCGTATTTTCCTGTGAACTCAGCTGCGATGGCTACTAGAGCAGAGTTGATTTGCAGCATCGTGAGAAGTGTCGCTCATATTGATTGATCCGCTTAAGTTAGTAAGCCTGTCAACCCATCGCCAAATGTATGGCATTCGACACTGTTCTAACCGTGCATTCGCATACTCCAGTTCGTCATCTGCAATGCATGGGCGCCACTTGATATCCAGTGGCTCACGGGTATCCACGCGAACAAGTATGGCTCTTCTGTTCGTCATATTCGTTTCTTCAGGCATTACAGACTAGTCTCCTTATTTGGGTACGTAATCCATTGATTGTTCGGACGAAATAGAATCAGTGAAACTCCGCAATAGGGAAATGCGCGATGAGTTTTTGATTCTTTTTTGCGTCTTTTCTATTCCTCTTGTTGCCCTCAGCATCGGTGGGCTTGTAGCTGTGTTTCTTGACGCTGACGATTACGAGTTCAGCGACAGCTTCAAAGACCTCCCCAGTGTCTTGGGCCGTGACTTTTACTTGAATCTGCTCCGGCTGCTTGGGATTGGTGATCTCAAGTAGCTGAGCTGTTGAGCCATGATGCTTGCTCTCATGGCAGAACACTCCAGAAAAGTTGAACACTGGGTAGGCAAACTTAGGCATTGAGGTTTAACTAGGAATGATTTTGCTGTAGACAACGTCAAATTCTTGACGCCAAACCCACAAGGGGCCTTTGATGCCTTTGATCTCGATTGTTGAGTCAGGTGGGATTGGCAGCGAGTGCAACCATTCCCACTTTCTGATGAACCAATCGTGCTTACCTTGAAGTAAAAGAGGCGTAGATTGGCCGACCTGCTTTGTAGTAGAGCTTGAATCCAATCGAGTTGGCTCGACTGATTTCGGCGATCTCCTTAAGTGCAGTTTTGTCGGCTGGGAGCTGATGAGACGAGAGCCCTGTGCCAGGGTCGTAGATGATGACTGCGTCTTGCATGTTGCGAATGACATGTCTTGCAAAGTGTAAGGTGGTGAATGGGGCGTGTCTAGTCAGTGCAGTTCGAAAGCAATTACAAAGTTTCGATCGGCTCGTGAGCACCATGGATTGCCATTGCCGCAGCCAATGCATTGCGTCTTTTGATCTTTCGGTACGCCGTCGAGCTGGTTTTCGCAGCGCTTGAATTGAACGCCGTGGCTGATGAAAGACTCAGGCTTCCCTTGGGTGATGCAGCAAACAGGTAATCCCTGCTGATACCGCTTCGCTGCTATCGCTTCTGATTCAACGGATACGTTGATCGTGAAGCCCGACTTGTTCGCCCACCGTATAGAGAGCAGGTTTTGTGCGGTTAGTACGTGGTGTGTATAAGTCCAAGCATGGGATAAATGCTGAACAGCCGCTATTAATTTGTTGAGTAAAAGCTTGTCGATGACATTGTTGACATGCCATAGATCACCACTGACGTTATGGCGAAACATAGTGCCTGGTCTGATAGCGGAGACTTGCTTGATGAAGTGATCTGGGGACGTACCTCTATCGCCATTGGTGACCTTGTCTCCATGCATCCGCGTGTAGTAGCCCTTGCGTGCATAGCAGTCGTTCCATGCCCCACAGGTTTTAGGGCAGCTCTCCCAGCTGGTTGTCGAAACAGCGATGGGTCCTGTCTTTCCATTCCCAGAGTTGAGCTTGAGATGAGTATTCAAAATGCACCGTTGAAAGTTGGCACAAAAAAACCCCACCTTTCGGCGGGGCTTTCATCTCATTGACCAAGTTCTATTGGCGATGAGTATTCGATGTCTATTATTTTTTGCTTCTTGAGCTTGCTGATCAAGGTATAAACCAAATGGTGAATACGCACGTAGCGTTCGACGTTGTAGTTGTGCGTATCTTTGAAGGCGTTGAATTGATGTTGGAGACTGTTTTTCTCCTCCTCGAGGGAAACAATCCTGGCTTCAAGCTTGCTTATGCGTGCATTTTCGTGTGACATCAGAAGCCTCCTAGTGAATTAAATGTTTGATCCAAACGTTCTGGTTGTTTGAATAGTGCGGCTCTTTCATCAATAGCTCTCGGCTTTAGGAGAAGTGCGCGTTGCCTGTACTCCTCAAGAAGTTTGTGTATCTGAGGAGTGGTGTAACGACGCTCTGGCCTTTGAAGAATGCGCATAGTAAAAACCTTTTTCAAGGCATGTAAGTTTTGATGGATCATTAGATTTGAGAGCAACAAGAGCTTTGTATTTCGCACGAGCGATCATTCCTTGTGTGCTGACGTTGGTAGATTCCAGCCTCATTGTTCTGAACTGTGATATGCAATACCTCGATATGTCAAAGTCGGCTGACGCTTTGTGTAAACCTGTTTCACATGTGAATTCAGAAGTTCTGTCGACTCTTTCTTTGTCCAACCGTACTGGCTTAATTTGCCATGCAATTGCTGTGCCAGTCGTGAATATTTAGTGACAGATGCGTTGAACTCTTGCATGAGAGATGCAACCGATTCATCTTGTAGAGCGATGCTTTTGTCGTAGCTCTCGAGCTGCGTCTGTTTGGTCATTGATGTTGTCATGATGTTTGTTGTGGGGTGTATGCGGAGCAATCGGCAGCTTCTTCTGACCGATACTCAGGGATTCCGATAGAGCATTGATTACCTGCCGAGTGCATGCATGTATTGCAGGCAATGCTTTGCTTGGCATTCATAGATACCCAGCCATCACGAGTCGTGATTCCACTGATAAATGAATTCAACTTCTTCTCGGTTACTAGGAGGTAATCGAGAAAGTCCGAGTCAACTTCTTTGGTGGAGGATCGGTGCTTGCAGTATTGACATTCAAGACGTCTGCGCCTGCAAAACTCACCATTAAGGAGTGCGTTCCTGGACTCGATGACGTAGGTCTGATTTGTCCCACAGACCGGGCATGTTCGCTTGTGACTGTTCTCCTGATCTGTGAACGGACTTCGCTGCATTGGGCCAGGGCGTGAACAAGACGGTGGTCAGTGAGATAAAGAGGACTAAGCCTCCGATGAGAAGCTCAAGCCGCTTCTGGAACAGGGTTTCCATAGAGGGTGTCGATAGGTGTGAGTCCGGTGGTGTTGCTGTGAAAGTCGCGAGACCGAATTGGTGTCAGCCCTCTTGCCGTCATGTCGATGACGTATTCGGTGTATGCCCGGTAGTGGTAGTCCTGGAGCTGTACGAACATTGTCATGCACAGTGCGTGATTCAGAGCGCATATTGCCCATGAAAAAAGGGGGTGGCAACCCCCTATATGGTGTTTTTGCGGGTTTCTGAACGCTGTATCAGGCAAGCACTAGTGATTGGTCGATCCTTGCTGAGAATTGAGACTCAAGGAACTGCATCCAATCCCTGTTGCTTCTTGCTTTGCTGCCTTCCAGCTGAGACAGGAGAGTCTTGCCTGGGTCCGCCTTGCTCACATAGGAGTGAGAGGTGTATTGGGTGTGCGCATTTGCAAGACGCCAGAAATTGTCTGTGCGTTCTGGCAGATCACCACCGATCAATCCATAGCGGTAGATGCGCTCAAGGTTTTTAACGACCTGGCTTTCTCCTTCTGGATCGTCATGGAATTCTCGAATGAGATTGCAGCCGTCAGCAATTGGCAGGGCTTCGTTCTGGAAGCGGTCTTTCATCAGCATGTAAGCCTGGCTGCTGCGGAGGCCTTGGTTGAGGATCTGCTCGACTTGGAAGCCGTCAGCTAAGGACCGGTGCGGAATCACCATTGATTTGTCGACGGTCTTGAGCGCCATCCCATTGGTGCAGACCAGCTCATTACTGAACACAACCGCTTTGGTTGAAAGGCTTTCGCCGTAGTGGACGAGAAGCATGAGCCAATGTTCAGTGCGATCGGCTCGAGCGATGTAGTGCTCGCTGCCCTCGCGTTTGATCGCCATACCTCTGAGGTCTGTCGGATCGTTTAGCTCTGTGGTGTCACCAGCTAATCGGCTTGCCATGTAAAGGGTCTTGCCCTTGTTGATGGAGCCGACGACATCTAAAGAGATGCGTTTTTCTGAGTTGTCGCAAAAGCTTTGGAAGAAGTCCCCAATGACTTGAGGATCTTGTGGCTGCCTTCTGTTGCCGAACTGACCGAGTGAGTCGCCGTTATCAGAACGAAGCCACAGCTTGTAGTCGTTGTAGGTGCGACCTGCAAACTCAGGGGATACGGCGTTGACGGTGAAGTTGGAGTTAACCGATTCAAGGATTTCGGTCGTGCTTGAGCCAGGGACAACGAGAGCTGCGTTGCCTTTGAAAAGTTGCTTGTTGAGAGTGATAGTCATGGTTGATTTGCTTTGATGAATGGATCCGCGTCGGATCTGGTTTGGTTGAGTGATTCGAGGATTGAGTCGCTGATCAGCAAGTGCGAGTGGTAGTCCCTGTGCCCCGCGTCATCGCCAAGTACTGGGCGGAGACGAGTGATTCGATCCATCGATGCGGAGGACATCAGGGACAGGTGGACATTTGAGAGCTCGTCGAGTGCTCGCTTGAACGAGTTCTTAAGAGTCAGCAACTCTTTGATAATTTGAAGTTTGTCTGGTCCGTCGTACAAAGCGTCTGCCTCGCTGATCGAGCCTTCCATGGCTGTGAAGCAGAGCTCGCTCATGTAGAGGGCCAGGGTCAAGAGCTGAATGAACTCGACCCCGTCCTTTGAGTTTTGAATGAGCTGGATGACGACGTACTGAAGATCGCAGATGCCACCGCTGTTAACGCTGGCATCTTTGAAGTTCAGTGCTGGGATCAGATCTGAGACGGGGAGCTGGATTCCGGCTCGTCCGAGCAAGTCTCGGAGCTGACTGGGACTGATGGAATCTGGGAATAATCCGTCGTTTTGAGGCTCAGCCATTCGGGGTACTGGGGTTGGAGGCCGAGCTGTTCTCGAATGTCGTTAACTCCGTCAACGAGTGCAGGTAAACCTCTATCAATTGCTTTGGCGCGAACTTGTATTCCGTCAACGTGGACGTTGATGAATGTCGGAATTCTTGTTTCGACGTCGCCTTTTTCGTTAGCGACTTCGACGCCTCTACCATTGACGGCACTCACAGTGACAGCTCTGTCAGACAAATTAACAGCTTGAAGCACTCCGAGTGCTGTGCGGTAATGCCATTGGTTGGCATCAGCTAGCAAGTTGATTTGAAAGCCTGTTGTTTTGCTTGTCAAAAAGCTCAGAGCTAGTCGTGTTTTCTCCTTCTTGCCTTGATACAGAGATGCTTCGACAAGAAAACCTTCGAGTGCTTCGACGTAGGCATCAAATGGTACGGAAGGAGTCCATTGCGCCTGCTCTTTGTAGAGGCCCATCTTGTTGAGATGGTACTGATTCAGTGATACTTGTTCAGGCTTTTTCGTGATGCCATCAGCTGCAATATTGCTGAAGCGATCGAGGGTATCGATTGGTGCTGTTGCGACTAATGAAGAACTCATGAAACGAAGGAAGCAATTGAAAACGCACCGTTGAAATGGTGCATAAAAAAAGCTCCACCTTTCGGCAGAGCTACGATTAATCGATGGAATTACTACTCTTAGCGACTCTGTGGTCGCGTCATGTATCGCTCGATTACGTGATGGATCTCGAGTGTCGCCATGTTCAGGAAATCGTCAAAAGGCTGATCAAAGTTGAGAACATGAGCCAGTTGGAAAAGATTGAGGTTTACAGAGAACTGAAGCTAGTGACCCCGCAAAATTGCGCTGTTGAGGCTATTGCCTGATCGCTAAGTTCCTACAGTGGACTGAATCATCAATCTCGAGATGTATAGCGCTGAGCTCCCGGTAGCGACCGAAGGTACAGCCATGGTGATACCTCACGAGAAGGCAATTGTCCCTTGCTCGAACTTGATTCAGGATTTGATTCGGCTGGCCTCATTTCTTAAGGAATTGCAGACACAGTCACATCTGATCCATCTGAATTACGAAGGGTCTAACTTCATTCCAGTCCATGAGTTCCTGAAGGAGCGCTATGAGACGCATCAGGAACAGTTCGACACGATTGGTGAATTCGTGCGAGCCATGGACTTTTACATGCCGATGTGTGCATGTGGCCTGAAGGATGAGATGCCGACGTGTTTCAACAATGTCTCTAGCCATGACGGTAGGGACATGCTCATGACCTATCACTCAAATCTGTGTGATCTGTGTGAGATGCTCTGCGAGATCGAGCCCGTGGCAATCGAGATGAAAGCCATGGACGTGATTCATTACCTGGCCGAGCTGATGGCTGATGCCAACAAGACGACTTGGTATCTGAAGGCAACCCTCCGCTGTGGCTAAGGGAGGATGATCCGCTCTTTCTCTTTCCAGCCTTTGCGCTCTACCCATTCTTGGTAGTCAGCCCTGGCTGGAGGAGTCATGTAGCCGTAAACGCGATTCATTACATGCTTAAAAGCGTGTTCTTTGTCGCTTACTTTGTCGAGTTCAAGTGCAGCCATGGCAGCACAGGCGATGTCGAGTAAGTCGTACATCGGGATTGCGACGGCATCGCAGGCTTCGGTGTTATTCAGGAGGAGTCTGTTCGCTATCTCCTAAGTTACCCAGAAGATAGAGAACAAGAGAATCGATCTGGGTGTAGATGCCTTCATAGGAAAGCTTCCCTTGAATGGTGGGTGAAACATCTTTGATCTGTTGCTCAGATAGGTGGGTGTGGTTGTCTACGAGGTAGCCCTCGATCTCTTGGATGGTCATGGGTTAATCAGGGGTAAGCATGTTGGCTTCGTCTTCGCACCAGACTTCGCAACCTGAAGGAATCTGAAGGCCAGCAACAAATTTGCCGGTATGGTCTAAATGTTGAACGACAAATTCCTTGTTGGCGTTTGCTCTTAGGTCAATCTCGAGGAAGTGACCGTTTGGCAGGTCGAAGACGAAGTGCTGGTCCGGTAGAAGTGGAACGTTGAGGACAGTCATGGGTTAATCAGGGATAGTGCGGACGTCGATGTCGTTAACGGTGGCGTTAACTGTGACGTCGAAGGTCTTAGCGCAGGAGATGAATTCCCGCATAAGCAAGCCAAATAACAGCTGCATCTGGTTCTGTTTCCAGGTGTAGTTGTTCTTGTTGGAGCAGTTAGAAAGAACTCGCAGCCCTTCGCGAATCTTTTCCACTCGGGCTGGGGCTAGTCGAGCAAAACGGTCACGCTTGGTATCGGTCATTAGTCGAGTACCTCGGTGTCTGACCACACGATGCCCTGCATGATTGTTTTAATGCTTTCGTCGGAATCAAGAAGCTTTTGACGTAATGCCTGTGAAGATGAAAAGGTTTTAGCCCATTCCTCGAAAGCAACTTCAAAGTCTTCAGTCTCCGACTCGAATGAATTCGCCAAGCGAATGTCAAAGTAGTGTGTGTACTTCATTGTTTTTAGAGTGTTAGTTGATTAGTGAATTGACTTGTTGAGTATTGCTTGGCGGCTCATGATGGAGAGTCCGCGTCACGAGACTTTTGCTCGTAAAGGATCCAAGCCTTCTCAAGATCGAAGTCAAGTCCAAACTTGTCGCAGTGATCTTGCAGAGCCGCGAAAGTGTGATCCATGCCATTGTGAAGGCATGAATTGAAGACATCAAGCAATAAGTGATTCATGATGTGATTGCGAAGCTAAGTGGTTCGCCGATACCGTGAAATGCACTCCAGAAGTCGCTTGCCTTGGGAAGGGGGCGTCGTTCTGAGTTGCTGTTCGTGTATGGCGTCGTGTGTAATTTTGAGAATCTGATTGGAGTGAATCCATCTTTCTCTGCTTTTCTGTTCCACCTGGCCAAGGCGACGTAGAACTTGGGTCCCATGGTGTAGATCTTGTCGCTGTCTGAGCTCCAAGCAATAACGGAACTGTGCTCATTGGCAGTACTGCAGGAGTGAGAACCGATCCATCCTTTGCCACCTGCGCTGTCTGCGTAGTCACAACGTTCTTGCTGGGTTTCCCACTGTTCGAAGAAGGCTTGGTAAACCTTGGCAAATTTGCGTTGAGCTGCTCTGATTGATTCGTCAGAGATCTTGTCTTTAGTGGATGCAGTCATGTCAGTTACGACTAGTTTTTCGAGGTCAATAGCTTCAATGCCAGCCGTGTCGTCATCGGACAGGTCGATCATTTCTGTATCGACGGTCCCAAGTAATGTGTCAAATAGATCTTTGACAAACGACTGGTCTGTCTGTGATGAAGTCATAAATCCATGGGAGCCAGGGGTTCGTAGCCGCGAATCTTTGAGGGTCGATCTGTCTTGTGCTCAGCGCAGACAAACTCAGGGTGGACGTCTTTCTTGCGGCAGTACTTCATGAAGGTAGCCGTATCTTTCTGTTCCTCGAGATAGACAAAGTCTGTTCTCTCGTAGCTGGAACAAGTGAAGTACTTGCGCCAGTCATCGCCAATCAAGGCAACTAAATATTTCTTCGGAACTTTGACCCATGCGTGACTTGAGTCTGTGAGCATAGTGAACTTGGGATGAAGCTTGGCAATCATTGGAATCAATGTTGTTAGAGTTGTAGAAATCGTCGGGCTTAATAGCCGCAACCACCAGCGCCATACGACGGGGGCGTTGTTGTTTGAGAGACTTCAGATGTCGACACGTAAGTGGCAAGCTTCTGGTCGCCAGTCAGGAACTGGTGTTCTGCGTGAAGTTACCCTTGTTTATCGAGGCATCCCATACACTGTGTGGGTGGGCTGAGCATGCGAGCAATTAATTTAGACATGATGATTCGGCTTAAAGCTGAAAAGGAGAAGGCCCGGAAAGTAAAGATCCGAGCCATGCAAACTGTTAAGTGTTTGCAGACATCGAACTAGATTCACCTAGCTCTTCGAAGTAAGAATTGTGTCGTCTACTTCTTCGGTAGGCGATCCAATCGTCGTACCATTCATTGCCCGGATAATCTTCTGGGTAGATGGATGGTGATTGATGCGTGATGTTTGATGTCATGAGTTGCGCTCGACAGTGATTGATGCGCTGATGACTGCACGGAATGCGATGTCATCGAAGTTGGGGATGCCAGCGAACTCTTGATATGTCTGGCGAAGTGTCAGCCAATTGGTCATGTGCTCTGATGCCAAGGCCACGATTTGATTAGGTGCCTCGGGCTGCACGACAACCGGAACTTCCTGCCCCGGTTGGTCCCAGGTCATGGGAAGTTCCTCAGGCTCGGGTTCGTCGAGGCGAAAGTCTTCGTGGAGGACGTAGCGAAACCGATAGGAGCTTGGGCCACCAGGCGTGGCAATCTTTATCAGGTTGAAGTGCGAACCTTTCTCCAGGAGTGTGTTGCTCTCCATGGCTTCTTTGACCCAGGAGACTTGGAACTTTTGGCAGTTGATGGTCTTGCCAGAGCCGTTGGCGTTCTGCTTTTGGCCGGGAACCTTGTACCAGAAGTAGTACCAGCCAGGGCCATCGGTTGACGGTTCAGGCTCGCTATCGATAATGAGTAGAGCCTCATTGTCAGGTTGTTGCTCTTTGGATGATCTTTTCTCTTGTGATCTTGGTGGTGTGCGGCGAGCCTGAGTTGTGTGAGCAGTGGATTGGATAGTCATTCGTAGGTGTCAGTTGAGGGTGATTAAGTGAAATTGTGATCAGCTTCGGGTTTGCTGATCTGTAGTTTTGGAGCGATCTGAGAACAATCTTTTGATTGTCTGAAAGGCACGCTTTGGAGCCGTTCTGGTTTGGAAAGAAGTTCTTGCCGTAACCCAGGAACGTTTTGCTCTGCAGTCGTGGCCTTGTGTCTTTGACTGTTGTCGTGTCAGTACTTGCGGTGCTTGTTGGACAGTGAAAGTTGCGTTGTTTGATTGTGTATCCCCAAGAGTTGAGGACATCAGCTACAAAAAAGCCCTGCTCCTGAGTAAGAAGCAGAGCTGACCCGATGGTTGGGTAACCTTCAATGTCTTTGATCACCATCTTTCCGAAGATGGAAAGAGGTGTAAGCAGTCGCTGATTACTGGGAGTAGCAGTCAGGATGAGGTCGGGCTTCATTCGTCGTCGAAGATCCCGCCATCTAGATACTTCTCGATCGCGCAGTAATAGAGGTCATTACTGTCGAACAGTGCCTTCAGGTTTGTACGGTCTGCCGCTTCCATGGCGTATGCAAGGCGTTCGGCAAATGAGCCGCCGTACCTTTTCATGCGCTCGATCACGCGGGACCTTTGTTGTCTGAAGTCACCGAAATGAATCTTGCGACTTGGTGGACTTGATGGTCCCGTTCGGATCGATAAGCGAGGAAGGGGTTCGGTTAACAGGGAGGTTGTTTTGCAGGCATTTAAGGATGTGCATGTACTCGTGGATGTCGTCGGCGTCATAGAGCCAGACGAGTCCTGTGATCCTGTCTGTGACTTGGATTTTGCCGGGAAAAGCGTTGTCATAAACCTGAGGTAGGTAACGGCTGATGGAGTTGAAGCCTTTGTTCGAGTCTTTGGTCTGTGCCGTTGATGAACCTGCGGATGGCTCGGGCTTTGTCGCCGTCAGCGCTTTGCGGGTTGATCGCCGCTTCTTGCCTGGCCGCATGAAGGAGCTCAGAAGCCGCATGGCGGAGTGAGAGAAGGCAATCAACCTCAGAGCGAACATTCATGTTGTACGACATATCGCTCACATGATGGCGTAACGGTTACAAGATGCAAGCCCCGGCAAGCATTACGCCTGCCAGGGCCGGATGGGTTAGGAGACTATTGGAGCAATAGCCTGGTTGGTGGCGTCGATTTGAGCTTGCTTGGCTCGTTTTGCCATCTCAATGGCGAAGACCTGTCGTGCAGTGATGGGCGAGAAGCCCGACTTGCCGAAGTAGGTCTTGCCGGAGTCAGGGCAGACGAAGGTGTCGTCTTTGTTGTCTTCTCCTTTGGCGAGGGTCAGGTGCTGGCTGCGAACGCCAAGCTGACCACCGGTTACTAGACCGTGCTCGCCTTGATAGCTGAACCTGAAGTTTCTGTACTTAGGATCGTTGTAGAAGCTGAAGCGAATTGGGCCGAGATTGATAAGATCCATGTGGAACTTAGAAGCGAAGTACACCCTCTAAAACGCACTGTTGTAAGAGGGCACATAAAAACACGACCTAGAATGAGCACATATAAGTACTCATCTAGATCGTGATGAATCCGCAGGCATTTACAAATACTCTTAGGTCTCGGATGATCGAGGGCGCTAAGAAGCAGCAGGGTTCAATGCAGGAATCTGCGGATAGTAGATTTCAGGGCCGAGTGCAGGAAATTCTTAATCAGAAGGGTGGGTTTGATGTCAACGATGTAGCTGAAGGTATTCGTGCTGAAGCTCGCCTCAATAAAGAGGGAGCAATGCCGATCACCTCCGCCATGTATGGCAATGCGGAGATGGACAAAGACGTTCGCTTGAAAACGTCAGCTGAAAATGAAGAGCTTATTAATCAGTTGAAGGGAATGTCAGGGAACGTCCCATTGGCAGAGGCCATGGCTGGTCGGCGGATGCCTGGAGCACGAGAAGCTGCATCAAGGATGGGAGCTTCCGTGATGGGTGCCATGGCAAACGAAGGAACGCAAGGCGATATCGCTCGAGTTGGCGCTGTGAGTCTTGGCGTTGGTGGAATCACTGCAAGCGGAGCAGCATTGATTGACCTGATGCAATTCCTAAGCCAGGGCCAGGAAGTTGATCAGGAGCGGAATCAAGTTCTGCCTTCATGACCATGCCACAAAAGTGGGAATGTGATCTGTGCTCCAAGGTTTTAGAGACCCTGGAGGAAGGCAAACGTACCGACAGTTCGTATTACGTGTTGGTAGAAGAGTCCCTTCGTTTGTGTAACCAACCTGCCGGAAGTACTAATGAGTCTTGATAATCATTTGTCAAGCCCTGACTCACTCCATGACGGACTATGGGTTGACGATGATGTAGATAAATGGGTCAAGATTTGCAAGGCATTAAAGGAAGCCGGTAAGGATGACTGTCATTACTACAAGCAGGGTGAGTCAATTGTTGGCAAAGCTAAACTTGAGGAGTTGATCAATGGATGATTTCAGGTTGGCCGGGACGGAGTTGGAATTAGACATCCGTGATGGGCTGTCGCCGTTCAACTTGAACGAAATGCGTAGGGCATTTCGAAGGGATAAGTTGATACCCAGGTCACTGACCTCTGATTTCAATGCGATGGCACCAGAGAACAGTGAACCTGAGTACGGGATGTCTGGTAGTTACCAACCTGAGGTGAGTTATGGGCTTTGATCTATTTGGATACATAAGGGATAGAGCTGCTGAGGCTGGTAGTTCTTTTGATCAGAATGTTGAAGGTGCGCTCCGGTTGGCTGGTGAAGGCTTGGGCCTTGCAAAAGAGCAAGTCATGGATTATGTGCAAGACATACCAACCAAGGGAGCTATACCGATTCCGTTGACGAACGTCAGCCCGAAAGCGAGGACAGGCGCTGCATTCGTGAAGTCAACACTGGGTACTGCTGGGCAACCGTTCAGAATCATGGAGAACCCTGCAAGTAGCGAGTTCTATCAGCAGACGATTGATGCCGCTGATTATGACCCTGAGCGGAATGTTGTTGTCTTTAATCAAGACATTGAGGACCAGCAAGCGTATGACGAACTGGGCCGGGACTTTAGTAATAAGGACTTTGGTCAGTTTGTTGGCCAGGTTGGTCCTGACGGTTCGGTGATCGTTAATGATGAATTTGGTACGAACCGAATTCCCGCATGGCACAGAAAGCGTGCCGTGACTGGGCGGGATAAGGAAGGCCGGGAACTGGGCTTGTTGAGCCGAGCGATTTCGGCAGGCAGCGCAGTTCACCGGAAATTGGAAGATGCAGGGATAACTAACCCGCATCCTTTTGGGGCTCCTGGGTCCGTACAGATCGGGACATACCAGCCAAGGCGGTAGTTGCGATCAGCTGGGCAAACAGAATTGTGCCGACATTGCCCCAGGTGTTGATGCGGTGGCGTAGTTCGACGTGTTCGTTGCCATTGACTACGGCAGCGTTGAGTTGTGCCATGTCTTTGCCATACCAGCTAAGGCCGTAGACAGACATGCCTAGGCCGTAGATAAAGGCAAGGGAGAGTAGGAAGTTTTTCATGGTGATTAGGGTTAGATGTATTTAAGAAGGCGAAGTTTGAGAGCCTCGTCTTTTATGAAAGGCAGAACAGAGGCCCAGGTATCACGAAAGCGTTCTTGGTAGGACCATCGATCGCCTTTGTCGGATTTGTACCCGCATACGACTGGGTGAATTGAGCCATTGTCTGACCGGAGGCAGTCAAGGCGGTAGAACGTGCAGCCCCGATAGTCTTTGGGTGGGGTGTAGTTGGCTACCTCGTCTTCGCCGTTGTCACCACAGAAGACTGCGGTGTCCAGGTCGACCTGACGGAAGCCGCCGCAGTAGTCCCCAGGCAAGATTTTGTCTTCGCTAGGGAAGGGTATGCGCCAGCGAAAGCCAAAGTCTGAGCCTGATTCAGGAGTGACTTTGTCTTGGTCTTCGTAGCGCAGGTAGTACATGTCTTCGCAAGTTCCGATCTTGATGGACTGTCGGTCGGACTTGCGGATTGCGTATTCGCCCATGGTTAGTAATGCATAGTTGTTGTACGAAAAAACCCCCACCGGCAGTACCGGCAGGGGTAGGCGTCAGAAGACGACGTTGTAAGGACAGCGTGATTCAGAAGCCTGATTAATTGCCCATGAGGTAGGTACAGCTTCTTTCATGGCTTGTCTGTTGTAATAGGCATCTTCTGCGAGGATCTATTCTTGCTCGATGGTCAAGGTTTGAGCCTTGTGATCGGGGTAGAGCTCCTCACATAATTGCTGTAAATACATAGCGAAGTAAGCGAAGTAAATGCACCGTTGAAGTGGTGCAATAAAAAACCCCCACCCGGTAGGGCAGGGGTAGAGGGAGTGTTGGGATCTAGAAGGGAATTTCGTCTGTCTCCGGTATCAGTGGTATAGGCGGCGAGTCGTCAAGTGATTCGATGAAGTCAGCTAGTTGGCGAGCGCCATTGATGATGTGAGGGGCGGCGAATTGCCAGCCTTTGTAGATGGTTTGGGCGATGACAACTATCCAGGCAGCGATGAGCAAGATGGTAGAAATTGTTTGCTCATAGTGCTTGCGATACTTGATCTCTTTGAGTGTGTCGATGAGAGAGTAAGCCTGGTCTTGGATATTCAATTGTGGTGTTGCGATAGTCATTGGAGTTACGCTAATTGGGTGAATAGGTTGATAAATAGTTTGTGGCACCGATGTGTTGGTGCACTAAAAAAGCCCCACCCGGTGAAGGGCAGGGCTGATGTGTCAGGAGAGTTGCTTGGAGATGGTCTCGAAAGCGAAGATCTTCTTGGTAATGAGCTTGTTGCCTTTCTCGCTGGTAGCGATCTGGCTCTGCTGATATTGTTTGCCCGTGTTGGGATTTGTCTCGGTAGTGAATGAGACGTTGGCGGGCTTGGTGTAGAAGTCCCAGTAAACGCGAATGATTGCCCAGCTGGTTGTTGAGACCAGTGTGGTCAGTCGATCTGCAACTGGATTGGGCTCAGCTTCGGTGCCATTGTTCCAGGCTTCGAACCATGTGGTCTGGACTTCAACCCTCTGCCAATCGGGTTCAGCCATGGTCCCCATGTTGACTTGAAAAGTCTGCTGGCCTGGGATGCTGACGCCACCTGCGATAACCGAGCCGTCTTGCCGAGTAATGGGTTGGCAGTTGTTGACAAGAACGACGGTTGAATTGTTAGCGTTTTGGATACGCTTTTCCAGGTTGGTCAGCTTGGCAGGCTGTACTTCTACCGGTTGTGCAGAAGCCTGGGCTGCTTCCAGTTGTGCCTTGAGCTCGGCGTTTTCAGCGACGAGTGTGGCCTTGGTTACGGTTGTAGCCATGAGTAATCAAGCGAAGTAGTGAACTAAAACGCACCGTTGTAGTGGTGCATTAAAAAAGCCCCACCTTGCGGCAGGGCTAATAGAAAACAGGCCGTCCCGGAACCCGGTTGTTCGGGGCAAAGCCCCGGCGGGATTTGGTGGGTAGTCAGAACGCTTTAATTGCGTTGGTGGTGATGTATTGCTTGGGCTCTGTCGGGTAGTCGTTGACATGACAGAAGGCAATATGTTGTGGGTGCTGTTCAGGTGGCCATGCGTGGGTGATGCATTGCTTGGCAGTATCTGCACGGAGTCTGTTGACAGTGACAGGGATAACTATCCAAGTAACGCTGGCAGAAGTAGCCACGGCAGCGCAGAAGATAGAGAATGAATTCATGAATGCACAGTTGAATATGGGCACTAAAAAGCCCCAGCTTTCGCCAGGGCTCGTGTGATTTAGAAGGGGCATCCTTCTGGCAGGGGTGTTGGTGGCTCTTCACACCCGAGAACTATTGGCGTATCCCAGTGGATTTCTTCGCCTCCGTCGTATCCGAATTCGAGCCAGGGATACATGGTTCCGTCGTCATCTGTCCAGATATCTTCAGGGCAGAAATTGTTGAGCGGAGAATACATTTGAAACGCACTGTTGTATGTGTACACCCGTGATCATGTGTATTACGTAGGCACGGATATGACACGGATAAGTAACGGATAGGAATCAACGGGAGATTTGGCCGAGGCGTGTCGCGGCAGCGCGGGGGTGGTGGAACGCGGATCGCGCATTCGCGGGGGTGCGGGGTGTCTATTGGGGTCGCGGCGCAGCGAGGGAAGCATAAGTTTCTCTGATGTATCACTTAAGAAACGCGGCGCCAACGCGGATCGCGTCGCTTGCTTATGTACTTAGCGACACGAGTGAGAGCGAAATCGCGGTAGCGAATTACGCGAACACAGTCGCGGTGAACGCGTCACTCATCGCGTCGCTTACGTTCGTAGCTCTTGGCTTTCCGCTGTAACCCAGCGACACTGCGGTCACTCGCGCAGCGAGAACGCGGTCGCGTTGTTGCCCCCTCTTCTTTTTTTGTTTGGGCGGTATCCCGGCTGTGAGGGGGTGTTTGATGTATTTCACGCGGCGCAGCATTTTTCAGATTTGTCCCGCGAGGCCGATCTTAGGGAGCAAAGTTTCATATGCAGGCAATTTGCTAATTTTTGATCCTTTTTTGCTTCCCTATTTAGAGCCTCCTGAAAAATTTTCCAAAAAATTATTTTGCCTCTGTTGCTATAGCCCGCCGCTGATTAAAAAGCCCTAAGTATTTCGTCGATAGAATTGTCTTACGGGATGAAAGATTAGGCTTGCATGGCTGGCGCAATTAGTGGATTTGGCGGCTTCCGTGACATCGGAGATCCTTACGACCGCCGTAGAGGCGAATCGAGGCCTTTAGATCGTACGTTCGATGCCGCTCAAGTCGCCGAATTGATGTCGCGTCTTGTTGAGCGTGACCCTGACATCGAGGCGCCTGCTTCTCTATATCCGGCACGCATGAATGTTGAGGATCGAGATTTAGCAGAAAGCATTCAAAATCTTGCCAAATTTGGATTACCTCGAGAGCGAGATGTTCGACCTGAAAGTAAAAAGGTCTTAAAACAAGAAGGCGTAGATCCTGAGTCAGAGTTTCGTCTTGGGCAAAGAATTGATGAGACTTACACGCCAGAAGTAGCTGCGTATGGTGGAGTCCAAGTGCCAGTGCGTGGGGCTGACGGCCAGGTCCGTGTCGGCAAAACTATCTATTCCAATCCAGAAAGCTATAACGAAGCACCATCAACGGCTGATCTAGTTAAAGAAGTCTTGCGGGACTACAAAACCCCTTTGACGAATATCTCTGAACTTCAGCGCCTGCAGGAAGAAGGAAAGTTTGTCTTTGAACCATTGAATGGCGTCATCGAATAATCCGCTGACCAACTCAGCCGCAGACTTGAGAACATCAGTAACACTTGG
>WLWF01001156.1_pt1 | contig 22942 bp, 24 predicted proteins | sample 6718331 | NCBI WGS metagenome assembly WLWF01 (sample SAMN12718692, study PRJNA515312) | sponge metagenome | isolation source: marine sponge | host: Mycale hentscheli | place: New Zealand: South Island, Marlborough, Capsize Point | collected 2003-05-01
TTTCTCTTTAACTTTATCAGGACTAATGGGTGTCCCTTTATCAGAGCGGGTGGACTACCCTCCTCTAATGGAGAGTAGCCACCTCCATATCCGGTTTTTTTATTAAAGTGACTATCAGTAAGTGACAAATCCTTAATAAAAGGACCATATCCACTTTCTAAAGTTGAAAAACTGGTGGTTCCTTGAAATCCACTGGCAGTAATACTGTGGATATTTATACCATACGTCATCCCGTATTCGGACACCTCTCAATACCAACCTGCCCCAGGAACTAGCAGATCTGTTTTGTTATACAGGTGGGGATGGGTTTGGGGACTGGGACAAATGGGAGTTTGAACGGGAGCATTCGGGTTACAATTGTTTTCGGGAATAGTTAAGCCGGTCATGTTTTTAAAAACAGTTGTTATAATTAAAAAGGCAGGTAATTTAAAAAGTCCGGAGATATTAAAAAAAACGCACTTGGGGGATGGATAAGGCGGATATTTGTCAGAAATATAAATCTCCGGCTTATACATTAAGTTGTCAATGTTCCAGAATTCAGTTAAACTAATTATTAGGGATATCGAGAGGGATGTTAAACGGAAAATGGCGAAGGAGGCAAAAAAAAAGGGACAACGAGTGGTTAAAGTAACTAGACTAAGTGAAACGTCAAAATCCACCATGTAAAATAGCAGTTGGGTAGAAATAGACAAGTATAGGTTAGTTTTAAAAAAATTCTAGATGATTTAGGATTTTTTTAAAAAAATAAAATTGAAACAATCACAACTACATTACCTGTTATTATATCTTATCAATGAACTTTGAAAGTGAAATTAACCATTTGAAGAGCCAGATGGCCACTATTCTGGAACGCCTAAATGCTTTGGAGAAAGTAAACACGCCCAAATACAGTAACACTACCAGTTATGCGGATAAACAGGTCACGAAAACTAGTTCTCAACCCAAGGCAAAGTTTGACAATAATGTCTACCTGTCTACCAAATCAGGTCATCATTTCATTAATGGCAATACCTATAATATTAGAACTCTACTGAAAGAAAAGGGGGCCAGGTGGGACGCCGACAATAAGGGTTGGAAGGTAAAAGAGACAGACATAGAACTCTCTGATCTAGAAGCCCTAATCCGAGAGCAAGGTCTCCAAGTAGAAAATAAAAGTGTGAGATCTAGTAAGGCTAAAGTTAAAAGTGATAAGGGGGGAAGGTCCGAAAGGTCCAAAATGTCCGAAAAACCTGTTGTAAAAAAAGTAAAATCAAGTCCGACCACCCAGGTACAAAAACCATTACCTTCTGCTAAGTTTGAAATGTTGTCAGATAGTGATAGTGACTAATCCAATTTGTTAACTCCTCCTTACGTCCAAATTGTCTCTATAAAAAAATAAAAAATATCTTTTAATTTTTTTATGTCGTTATATTTTGTTATATTTTTGTCATCTGCCAGCCTAACGACGATATTGTCTTTTTAAAGTCTCATATAGTTTTTCGGCAAGTTGTCTCTGATTTTGGTTACTAGTTTTACTGTAGAGTCTTATGGTATTTTTTTCACTAAAACTAGTAGGCATTATCATAGACAAGTCTTTTTTGTAGATCGCAAATGATTTATCAAGATCAGCGTAATCATAAAACAAGACATTTTCTAGGGGATAAGATCCAGTATTACTGTAACTTAGTTTTAGATGTTGAATGATAATATCATCCGGATCAACGCCATGCTTTTGAAGTATTTTAGGCTTGAACCCACCACTTATTATTTTTCCAGTAATACTAGACGGGACCTGCAGCTCCCCAAGATAATGATATAGTTGTCTATTTTTAATTCGGCTTATTAAATTTCTAGCCTCTTTTAGTTCGGGTTCCTGACTTAATTCAATTAGATAAATAATATCATCGGTAATAGTAGTAAAACGTCCCGTCGTCAGACAATCTCGCAACTGTAGTAGGGGTTCAGCCTTAACTACCGCATCAGTAATCATATATTCAACTGCTTTCACTACCGGATGGTTACAGATTTCCCTTAGAAAGTTATAACGAACCGAAAACATACTAAGAAGCTGATTGGCAAGTTTTTTGGGAAAACAGATATGACCATCAATCACTCTTGCCTCTTCAACTAGTCTTTCACAGTTAAACTGGTTATCCAAACCAATATTATATGGATCTCTTTTAAGATAATCAAACTTATCAACATCAATACCATTGTAGGGATTAGAAACTATTTCATAAAGGTAGGTCTTTTCCTTTTCAAGAATATTAGCACCTTCCGGATAAATACAAGTTTGGATAAAGCAAATCTCCTCTTCCGTAAATTCTAGTTTTTTTTCACTAATAATCATTTTAAGAAGTTGACACGACCTAATCTCATGTGGAATTACAGGTTCCGTGTCATCTAAAGTGACCCCCCGATTATCACTACTAGATTGATCAGTGGTATTTGTCTTGGCGAGTCTCGGAAGAATTTCATTATCAAAGGCGTGTGAATAAGGACCATGGCCTAGATCATGACAAAGACCCGCGATCTTAACTAATTCAATTTCCCTTTCACTGATGCCAAGTTCCGGCTGACGATAACTAATATTTCTAACCATTTTTTCTGACAAATAGGCCACTCCTAAACTATGTTCAAATCTATTATGAGATGCTCCAGGAAAGATATAATAACAAGTTCCTAGTTGTTTAATGCGTTGAAGTCGTTTAAAGATACTTGAGTCAATTAGACTAAGACAGGTGGAATTAAAGTTCATGTAGCCATGAACAGGATCATAAATTAGCTTGTTGCTTTGAGACATTAGGTGTTTACCAGGTTAAAGGTCCCGATTTCTTTTTCAATTTTTTATCGTCTAATATTTGAGGTATTTTTATTTATTAATATTAGACTTCAACCTATTAATATGCATAATGACATAACTATCAGTCTAAATTGCCAATATGAGATCGATATCGATATTGATATGGAAGCTGAAATAGATAAGTTTAAACAGACACAGAAAAACCATGACGATATGGAGAGTTCCGAAACCTCATCATCTAGTAGATACTCTACCATTTGTCCTAGTGACATCGTTGAGCTAGAAGCGTCTACATGTCATAAACAAACAACACTTCGTGATATCTGTAACCAAGTTATTGATAGTAATATCAGCCAAAATCTAGACCAGATACATAATTTAAGCTATAATCCACCTACCGGGCAACCCCCTAATCCAAAGGAGACCGGAAAAAAGAATAACCTAAGGATTGTTGCAAGTTTAACCTGTTCCTATCAAGGCTTATCCTATATAAAACAAACACTTCATTCCCTACACGACCAGGAATTTGATTGTATTTATTTAAATGTCCCTGGGACTTTTTTTAGTCATAGTCGGGATTTAATTCCAGAATGGATGAAAATATGTTGTGAAGTCATTTTTTGCCAGGATATAGGGCCTATCTTAAAACTGCTCCCCATTCTTGATAGGGAAAAAGACCCTAATACAATTATTGTCACCGTAGAAAATGGGATCATTTACCCCAAAAATATGTCAAAGGTATTTCTCCAACTTTTTCGGCGAAACCAACAAAGTATTTATGCTGTTCAAGTCTATAAATTTAAAAGTATTAACTACTTTCAACCTATCACTATTAACAATGGTCTTGGAGATCTTTTTGATGGAACCTATGGAGTAGGTTATCTTAGGGGATATTTTAGAGACGATCTTAACACCTATATCTCTCTACTAAACAAATATCAACCCTGTATCTACTCAGATTATCTAGTCATTACTAATTATTTACAAAAATATAAAATTTCTATTCGGTGCCTTAATAGAAAGTTGTTTAATATTAGTCATATGCAGACACGGTGTAAAAAGGATACTCTCTATACCTCATCCGGACTTAATTTCAAGATGGTTTTTACTTATTATCAGGTGATCCAATTACTAGCGAACAACAATATGATATATTTTAAAAATCCCTCCAATCTATTACAAATTCTACATTATTTGTCATCTAGACCCTATAATATTGCTTTTAAATAATATCATGAAATAACTGTTAATTTCCTGGACAAAAAATATTGGTAATACTAGATGTCTTCTATTTTAAAGTGTCCAGTTAAAATATCAGTTATTATTTATATTTTCATAGCCCTGTTGCTATTGTATTATAAACCAGAATTAATGTTTGATGAATCTGGAAAATCTAAAGGATTTGGTTCCTCAACACAATGTGAATTTTTTAATTTCCCAGTGATTTTATACGCCAGTGCCATAGTCATTACCTTTATTTTTGAATACATTAGTATTCAAATCCAATAAATCTATTGTCCAGTTTACTGTTGGTATGAATAGCCATTTGGAGTAACCGTGATTCAGCTTATTTAGAAAGTATTTAGACAATCTACTGGTTTTTTTATATTTTAAATATTAAAGATTATGGCGGAAGATACCAAAACAGCACGAGAACAATTTAACGATACGATAAATAAGGCAATTAAGGATTGTAATCAATTCACTTTAGAAGCCTATCTAGATCCAGAGAAATTGAAAAAGGAAAAAATTAGTGAGGATAATCCAGAAATACAACAAGCTAAGCAGATACTAGGTAAACTAGATAAAGGTGAGGAAACTTTCCAAAATGACTTGGCGAGCTATTTAGTTAACCAGACCTTAATTGATGAGTATCTGGGAACAGATATAGTTTCTGAAGGTAAAAATATTTATCTATACCATATTTGTCAGGGTCAAGACAGTAACCCTTATATTTTATCCAATACCATTTGTCGCCTGATGTATCAAGTATTTAAAGATTCCATTAGTTATTTTGACGAGATATATCCTTCTAAAACACCTAGACAACTTGAAACAGGTGATTTATCTAAATTTACTAAACCTTCCCAAAAATATAACTTTACTGACCATTGGAAAAAAAACACAAGAAGGGATAAGGAAGGTAATATAACCTCAGGTGGAACCGAATGGACTTTAAACTCCGTTGGGAAAGAATTTAAAAACCATCAACCGGAATATAAACAGCGTCGCTTAGCACATTGGAAAGGTAGACTTTCTGAAAAACCTAAATCAACTAAATTAAGTAACCAAACGGTTTTAACAGAAGAATTGTATTGTCATTATTATAAATTTTGGAATGAAGATAACAAGATACCATGTCAACCTGTTATTAAAACTGAAGCGAGACAGCACGTTTTTGGTTATATTGGACAATCTGGATTAAAAAGACTATCACAACAGCCAAATAATGGAACATCTCCAGACTTTTATCCTATTAGGACCTATAGTCAACCAGATAATCAAGAAAAGACTGCGATAGAACAGGCCGTGGATGCCATTAAATATTTAAATGACACAGATATTGATTTACCAGTTAAGTCTGGTAATAAAACATTGCAGAATCTGAATAAGGTCGTTTCGGATATCTCTAGGGATATAGGTAAGGATATCTATTTATTAGATGCCAGTAGTGTATGTACCTCTGAAAATCAATCAATACTTTTTAGATCCGTAGAGGATCACCAAGAAACAATTTTTATCTATGTTTATCGTAACGAAGACGGAATTGGTTTTATTGAACCTATTGTCTTTATTAATATAACGAATGGCTTGCCGGATAAAATTTTAACTAAGCGACTACCAAACACTGATCCAATAGTGATAAACCTAACAAACTCATTGCCTGAATGCGATGAGGGGAAACGATCAGCAACACCTTCAGTAGAGAAGCCATCTTCCACACCTTCCACACCTACAAGTGACGAGTTAAATCCTGTAGTAGCTAATCCAGATGACTTACCTGAACATCTTATTATCCCCAAGATGAACAAGGTTCCAACTACACCTATTATGAAGACACCCCAAGAAGTGTCAAGTAGTCTTGGAAGTAAAGATCTAGCTTACTATAATATAAACGATATCGGTGAAACATTACCAATAGTCACCATAGGAGTGGATCGTAGTTCTTATCTAATGGGTAATGAATACATTATAGATGGAATTAATTATCGGAACTTATATGAGGTAGATTTTCCATATAATATTAAAGGACGTCTTAGTGGCCTTATTAACACTGGTCAAGTTATGGTTAGTTGGACGAAAACTCCAGAAGGTTCCAAAGGTAAGACCACTGTGGTTCAGAACGGTGGAAAAACGTTATACGATTGTTTAAACCGTAATAACGTAATCAATAGCACTCCATTTTATCAAATTTTAGAAAATACCTACAAATTTGTCTAACTTTATTTCTATTAATAAGATAAAAGAGATGGTAGCCAAAATACTTAATAATGATAATTTTCCAAAGATAAATGCTGGTTTATTTTTATTTTACCTAGCTATCTTAGGAAACTACACTGGGGAATTATTACCTAATGGACTGGTGACGTTTATTGAAAAAAATAGATTTGTTCAACTTGTGATTTCTTTTTTCCTTCTATTGTTTACCGTCAATCTCTATACTAGTAATTTAGGGTTTATTGAAATATTTAAATATAGTTTAGCACTTTGGATCTGGTATATCTTAACTAGTAAACAATATCTATCCACTAGTTTAATTATTATTGCCCTCCTACTCTTAAGTTTCGTAGCCTACAACCTATCTGAAAATATAGATAATGAGAAAAATATGAAAAGTAAACAAGAAAAGATAGCCCAATTGGAAAAATATAAAAAATTCCAAAATGTTTGCTTTATCGGTATCATCGTTGTCTCCATTATAGGAGGTGGAAAATATTACCTAGACCATTACCGACAATATCGTAAGTCCAATAAAAATTACATAGAATTTTTAATCAATTATTTATTTAAAGGACGTGGTAAAAGATCTGAAATTTATTATATTGACTAAAGATCGGTATTATTGTCTTTTTTTTAATTATTTATATTTTTGCTTATATTTTTGCTTATATTTTTTATAGGATTTGTATGCTATATATTCTGGGTGTGATATACTACTACCCCCAGTTTGTTCAAAGGATTGCTGTTCAACCTTTTCCATTTTTTTTAAGAAATCTTTGGCAAGACTAGATGATTTTGTAAAATATTCCTTCATTAACCTAGAAAGATATTTTAATTATCCTTCTCTATATTTCAACTCTTTGTTTTATTTATTTAAAACTGTTGTGGTTGGTTACTAAAAACTTTATCTTTCTAGTTGTCAATGGATAGACAATATAATCCAAAACACTATTTTAAATCTGTAAAGTCCAGAAATATAAATCATCATCAACGTAATATGGATTTACCAAAGTTACCCTCTCCTCTACCAACAAGAACTTTATCTAATAAAGATAAGATGGACATCCGATTTGATTTAAAGGGTGTTCAACACAAAATAATGTGCGATAAACTTGAAAGGGAACTCATTAATATAGTTCCAAATATTATTGAAAATATATCTGATGATGTCAGAGATATTACCAATACTATAAATGAAGAACAAGAACAAGATAACAAAATGAGGGAGCGTTTAAATCTGAATTAAGATTTACTTATTTCCACTATCCCCAACTGTGTCATTTTTGGACCTTGAATCGCCACGTCCACTTGGCTTAGAACCTCTAACAGGACGTGGGACTTCACAAAGAAGGGGTCCCTTTCTAACACCAGTGACATTCTTGGCACAATCCTTACCATCACTGTCTTTTTCTACGGTAAATTCAATATACTCACCCTGACTAAGACTGCGATAAACGTTTTCACTTGTTACTAGATTGGTATGGTGGACAAATATATCTTTGTCCTTATTGTTACCATCCAGTCCAGTAACAAAACCATAGCCCCTAGTGTGATTAAACCATTTTACTCGTCCGAGAACAGGTTCGGTGGTGGTGGTATTGGTGTTATTAACTTCGGTTGCGTCTGTGTTGGACATCTTATATCTTACTAAGACCACCTTATCTTTAAATGAAGTAATTCTTAAATATAATAAATAGCAGTAGGTAAGAATTTAATTATATCTATCTTTATAACATTAAAATGAATGTTCAACTAGTTAATTCTGAAAATAAGTTATCCACCGAGACACAAGAAAAATTCCCTATTACTGGCATTGTCAAGGAATGTAAATTTTTGGGAGATATTCCAGATAAGGAAACCCTACAAAAAAAAAAAAAAATAATTTATATAGTAGATAGTCGTGATAGAAATATGGATCTTTATCCTGACCCATCTAATTATAAAATAGACTTGTGTGAAGAATTTACGGATATCAAGGAAATTGAGCTCATTAACGTTCAGATGCCCAGAATTGCGTATACTATTAATAATAACAATGACCAATTACACGTCTGGTATGGTGCCGAAGAGGCTAAATTAACTTTACTACATGGGACGTATGAAAAGGGTGAAGATTTAGCTAAATCTATAGAAACTACCCTTAACAATGGTTTTACCTTTGGAGAGGATCTCCCTAAAATAAAGGTAGAGTATATTAACAGGCTTCATAAACTAGTATTTAGAACCGTTAATCTAATTGATAATAAAGATCGCTTAAATATTAATGGTTTATTAGCTTTTAATTTTAAAGGTAGTATATACCCATACCAAGACGGGGAACGCTTTGAAACTTGTTTACCAGAAAATAGTTGCGGGGAAGTGCTTGGTTTTAGACCTAAAATATATGATATGTATATTGGATTAGTTGCTCTTAATGAAATTGATCATGAAACTAAGGGTATGGGTCAATTACTAGAAAATTGTAGTCCCGAAGAGACAGAAAAGGTTTATTATATGAGACCTCTAGATGGAAACATTAAAAGTCATCTAAAGATTCCACATAATCCTACTAAAGACGCTCCTGAATTAGTAAAATATGTTGAAACCTTATACCTTAGAAGAGCTGATGGATCAGACCAAGAATGTAATTTTATCAAAATTAAATTATATAATGAGTATAATTGTCTAGAAAGAGAAACTAACCCAGGTTGGTTAGTTACAGTGAATGGGAAGCATGATATCTCACATGGTGAATATGAGGTTTTTGTGGATTATATTATTTCTGAAGATATAATTGAGTTAAAACCTCATAAATACCTATTATTACAGATACCGAAATGTCATAGATTTGGTTCTAATGACAAAGTAACAAAGGGGTCATTTGCCAAGATACCATTTCAACAAGGAGAATTTCCATTCCATACCATAAATGGTATAGGAAATATTAAAGCCTTTAATCCTATCATAGGAAGTCTAAATCAATTACATATTAAATTTTATCCTTATAAAAAAAAGGCGGAAAATTATACCAAAACTACTTTTGACTTTGCTGGGGGGGAACATGTCCTGATGTTTGCATTTATTCATTATAAACAAGCTTTAAAGTATGGCTCCTAAATCTAATTTACAGGGTTATGATTTAAAATCTTGTTACTTTATTAATTAATGAAGATAGATAATCACTATAGGGAGAGTGCTACACAATATTGCATTAAAACAGTTGTATTAGGCAATTATGCTACTGGAAAAACTACACTAGTTAATAGATTAACTACTGGGAAAATTAAACCATTTACCGAATCAACGATTGGATGTGCTTTTTCTAGTTTATCTATGATTAGTAAACACGGAACCCCTGTTCAATATCAGATATGGGATACAGCTGGACAAGAAAAATATAGGGCGATGACTGAGTTGTATTATAGAAATGCGGATATTATCTTAATATGCTTTGATGTTGCTGACAGGAAATCTTTCCAAAATATACAGGTTTGGATTGATTTAATTAATGACGGTTGCCTTAATGACGATCATATTAGGTTTTTGATTGCTAATAAAAATGATTTAGAATGGAGTATTGATCGGAAAACGGTAGACCAACTAGCACAACAGCATAATATGACATTAATCGTTACTTCGGCCCTAAATGATATTGGTATTACTGAACTTTTAGAAACTATTACCGATAAAGCAGATAGTAAATGGAAAAATGAAATGACATTATTTAAACAAGATTGCGAAAAAACTAGAATAACCGACAAGGGAATCATGAGAAATAAAGGTAGTATTTGTTGTTATTAATCAGATAAGTTACCAGAATATTTCAGTTTTAGTTGGGAAAAATCCTTTTTTATGAATAGTTACTTTATTTTTATTTTTATTATTTATACTTTTATAATTCCCAGTTTGTTTAGGATACGCAGTAGTTTTTGATGTTGTTGATCGTTTATTAGTTTTCCTTTGTGTTCTCACTCTTGACGTAGACTTAGCTAGTGTTTTTTGCTTTGTCGTATTATTAGGTCTAATTTTAATATCTTCTAGAGAGGCTATTAGATGTTTTATATTTGGAATAAATTGTTTTTTGACACTAGTATCTTTTAGATTTGGTTTAGCACCCCCTGTTTTGTTAAAATTATTTAGTAGGGAAAAAAGTGTCGTTTGTTGAAGGATATAAGGATCTGGAGTGAAATATGTTATTTCACCTATTTTTTTTTCTAGTCTTAGATAAATATCATTAATTCTATAATATTTAGACAAATCATTTAATAGACTACTAAAATCAATTTCTGGAACACCGGTATAGGCAGGGACTTTCACAACTCTTTGTTGTGAACCATTTACATCAGACCAGGCTGATGGACGATCATCAAAGCAAATAACATTATGAAAAGGTGGTTTGTAGTTATTATTTACTAATTTAGATAGTATCTTAAGATTTTTTTGCCCATTATTATCAGATTCCCCTTGACGATGGGTCACCAGAACTCTCGTAAATAGACCTTGACAATTAGAATATTTTTCTAGACAATCCTTAATAAAATCAGGATAACCAACACCAGTATTTGCGGTGTAAATAATAATATCGTCAACCTTCCCACTGTCTTTTAATTTTTTTAATAATTTTAGACATTTATCAAAATCTGGTCTAATAATCTGACTAAGTAGGTGTTTTTGATAAATATGCCTAGCCCTTTTCCCTTTATCAACACCCAAATACTGTAAAATACCATATAAAATACCAGCATATGACCAAGTGCCTATACATTCGTCCATATCAAAAACAATAGCAACTGGATTTTTTTTTGGTTTCATTATCATTAATAATTTATTTAAAATACACCAAATATAATTTAAATAGTATTTAATAATTATTTAAATAAAATACCTGAAACCATTGGATCGGGAACCTCATTACTAACGTAACTCTGGTCATTCTCATTAAAAAATGGAATACATACCTCATCACTTCTGTTACTTTTAGTTGTTATATTAGTACTTATAATATTTGAACGATTTTGAATAGCAATATCACCATTACTACTTGGAGGATATATCTGTTGGTTATCCAATTGGTTATCAGGTTTGTTATCCCGTTGTTTCTCAATATTATTATAATTATAAGTAGGTGTATTACCTCTATTTATAGCAATTGGACAGGGAGTATTAGTTGGACATGGAGTATTAGTTGGACATTTTGTATTACTTGGGTAAGGCGTTTTAGTTTGATAAGGTGTATTAGTGGGGTAAGGTGTTCTAGTTTGATATGGAGTATTAGTTGGGGGATCAGTGTTAGTTGGGTAAGGAGTATTACTTGGGTAAGGAGTATTAGTTGGGGAATCAGTGTTAGTTGGGTAAGGAGTATTAGTTGGGTAAGGAGTATTAGTTGGGTAGACTGGTCTATAAGGGTAAATTCCTTCTTCCTGTTCTTGATAAGTTTGGGTTGTTGGGTATTTAGTTATTGTTGATATCAGTCTATTACTAGAATCATTATCTTTTCCATTATCTTGACCATCATTTTCATCAGCATCCTCTTCGTTGTATCCAGCATATTTAGTAGAGGATGGGCATTTACAGCATTTATAATTTTTATTTTCAGCCTTTAGACGTTTCATGATGACTTTAGGAGGACAACATACTTCACCTTTGCTTTCTGAATAAGTAATAGTAACTGGATCACATGGATCATCTAAACATTTTTTACAAGGTGTGGGGACAGAGGTTTTTAAGACATATTTAGATAGATCTGGCATTGATCCACAAGTTGAAACTTTAGATTTTAAGATATACTTGCTTAGATCTATGTTAGTATTGACATGTTCACTTTTTTGCTCAATAATTTTGTCTATTTTAGTCTTTTCAATATATTTAGTTAGGTCAACTGGTGGCGGTACCTTGCTTTTTAAAATATATTTTGACATCTCTGGATAATTAGGACAGACACAGTCTTGACAATCATTATTTTGTTTATAATTGGAATTATTAATATTATTAGAATTCTTAGAATTTCTATTTTTAGGTATAGGTGGATTAGGATATTCATCACAACTCAATATAATCTTTTCTTCACATACTTGTTTTCCGTGTCTCCGATGACAATCTTCAGAAAAGACATACCGTTGACACTCATTATGACGTGCCAGTGTCTCTTCTGTTTCTTCTTTTTCATTAACAATTTCTTCTGTCTCAGGAAAAGGTGTTATAACAATACCCTTTGTCGGTAATGGAGTTGGTTTACTAGTTAAAATTGGAATTAGTGAAGGTTTAGGGATTGTTGGAGTGTGGGTTGGTTTAACACAAATTGGTGGTTGTGTCGGGCGTTGGGTAGGTTTAACACAAATAGGAGATGGAGGTGGTGGTGGAGGTGTACTTGGTGGAGGTGGTTTAGGTCTAATACACTTAGGAGGTGGTTTGTTAGGTTTACGACATATTGGAGACTGTCGTTTTGGGGCTTTGGTTAATCTAGGTTTTGGAGCACATTTTGGACGTTTTATAACACATCTTTCTCTGGGAGGTGGTAACGATGGTAAAGGAGGTAGGGTTATCATTTTTGTTTCACAAATTGATTTATCTCTATTATATTTTTTTCCATGTCGTTTATAAAGGTCCCTAACCGATGCGAAATTTTCACGAACTTTTTCATTTGAAAGATGTTGGTCTAAATGTCCGAAAAGATAAAGAAAAATACAAAAAATCACAACTATAAAAAAAAATTCATTCATCTAAACTTGAAAGTAGATGGGAAAAAAAACTCAGAGAAATATATTATATTTCCTAAATATAATATATATCCAGTATTTAGAATAAGTATAGTTTATTATGCCTAATTAATTTAGGCATTAGTGTTCTTTGGGAAATGATGTTTCATATACTTCTGGAGATTAAAGTAAGTAACCTCATCATTATCCTTAGCATTTAAAAGGTTTTTTAACTTTGTATCTGGAAGAATATGCCTCTTATTTTCAGGATTCTGGAGACCATGATCCTTAATATACTGTGTGATATACTTAGTGACTTCAGTGCGAGCCATTTCTATACCTGTGTTCTTACCGAGAAAACTAGATAGTTCATTGGAAATTGGTGACGGTTTAGCAAACCCACTTGGAGCACGCTTAGGTTTATCAGTACTCTTTTTAGTTGTTCCCTTCTTGTTCTTACGACTAGCTTCCTTAAATTCTTTAGTAACACGTTTTTCAAGACGCTTTACTTCAGTAGTAAGTGTCTTAATAGCATTAGCTTGACTGGCAAGCTTTTCAAGGAGATCCTTGAAATTCTGACTAATATCTGGTTCACCACCGCTCTGATCGTTGGAGTCAGAAACTGGTGCTGTGTCAACAACTGGTGTCTCTACTACTGGAGTAGATACTGGTTCCTGGACTGGGGCTTGTGCCTGGGCTGGTGCTGGGGCTGGGGCTGGGGCTGGGGCTGGGGCTGGGGCTGGGGCCGTAGACACCTTTGGTGCTTTTTTTGAGGTCTTCTTCTTAAGAGATGAGGTCTGCTTATTTACAACTTCCTTTACCATTTTATAACTTATCTGATCTTCAAACCCTTAAATGCTTTTAAATTATTTATTAATAAGATATAAATGATCTCCTTAAACGCATGTAATTTAAAATAAATAAAAATGACTTAAATTATTTAATTATTTCCATTAGTTTTATTATCATTGATAATACCAAATGTCTTGAAAGCACCAAAATGACTCCTTTATTAATTAAATATTTTAATAGTAAAAATATTTAGTTACACTTATTTTAGAAAAAGACAATGTTTCTAAACTAGATATGAAAGTTAATGGTGCCAGCCTTATTGGTTGACCAATTTTACTCTTCTGAGAAAACTGACATTTATTCTATAGTAAAATATAAATGCTCTGTTACGGTATCCAGCCATCCCAATACTTAGAATTTGTTTTGGATTTCATGTTATTGGTGTGCATATGGTGGTTTAGTAAATACCCTAGGTAATAGGTTAAAAGTTAAGGTTACTAAATATGTAACCATGCATAATATAAAGAATTCAGTTTTATTTAAAGAGTCTCATGAAACTATAAAGGTCTATCAATGTCATAATGACTATATAGATAATTGTCCTAATAATTTTATTATTACTGGCAGAAGCAATGATAATATTATTCAAGCCATAGAATCCGTAGATAAGTTGAGATTTGGAGTTCAATTCCACCCTGAAAACTCCAGAGATGGTCATCAAATACTAGATAATTTTACTAATTTTTGTCTAGTAAAATCTAAGACCACCATCCCTCATTCACCTCTGTAAAACTAGATATTAAGCTGAAATTCATTAAGTGTCATACGTAAACTAAGATCCAATAACTGATCATCTCTATTTAACATTTGGTAATTTTTAAGAATACTTTCAGCCATTTGGGTAAATTCTGGTCTCATCAGTGATTTTTTAATCAGAAGCCATAATTTTTTGGGATCACCCCTAAATTGCCATGGATCTTTCCTTTTAGGATTACAATACGCTACAAATTCTTCTAGATTATATAAAAGTGCGGTCTTAAGTATATAATAGGCTAAAATAGAGGAACCTTGGTGAAATAGTCCCTTTTTCATCCCTTTTCCACTTGGTTTACTCTTGGTCTCTTGGTGAAATTTTTCAAATCCCTGTGGACAAAAGAAGTGACATTTCGCAAAACTAGAATATCCATAGAAGGTCAGTATTTTTGCTATTTGAACAAATGAAAACGCTAATTCTAAAACTAGGGCATTAAGGGATTCTTCGACGCTTCCTTTTCCAGATAATATACTATTTATAACACTAGAAATAATAATGGTCCAACTTTCTGTATAAGTTTCAAAAATATTGATATTTTTGGGGTCGTGTAGATCAAATAAGTTAACGATTTGCCTATCAATGCCTTTATCATAATCAAAGAAATCCAGAGATAGAGCGTGGATGAGCTCATGAACTAAAACCTTTTCACATTCTTCTTGTCTCCAAATAATAATACGTCCCACTGGAGAGATATTTGGATCTTTAATAGTACAACCACTATTAACATTTTTAATGCCTATAAATTTTTCTCCTCTACTAGTATTTAATAATTTTGGTTTATCCGTCATCCAAATTTGAATATTTACAGACTCCCCCTTATTAACACCAGAGTTAAGAGACAACATTAAACCTAGTCTTATTTGGAAACTAGCCAATAGACCCTTTTTAATTCCAGTTTCTGGATTGTAGTGTATAATTAGGTTAAATGGCTTGTGAAACAAAGTTCCTTTAATTTTTAACGATGTAGTATAATATTTTTCGACCTCTTCCTGAATATCCGGAGACGCAAAATAATTATAAATGTCTTTCAGGTTATTATGACACGAACAATGAGTGTGTCCAGTTTTTTGACAAGCTTCCCAATAAGGAACGAGATCACGATATTTTTGATTTAGAATATCCTGGAGACCCACTTTATCCCTTTGGTTATGCCGTTCTAAAATATCTTTAGCTAGTTCCCGATTGTGTCTTTGAAATTCTTCGTTTTGGCATATCTTAATTATATAATCAATAAATATACCGTATCTACTCCAAATCGGGTCTGTTTGTTGTTTTACCTTTTTGACACTTTTCAATTCTTGTTTAATTACTGGAAGGGATCTCTTAAACTTTACTAGTAATTTATGAAACAATGTTTCTGTTTTCTCACCAATATTTGGTTTAAACCCAGACCAACTGTTATCTTGTGGATATCCATAGGAAAAAAGATAGTATAACAAGGATTTAGAGTTATGTCTTCTGTTTGTGTCCAGAGACATCCTAACAATAATTTAGTTTACCATAACATTATTTTTAGGATGACTAACATAATAAGTCCGGTGTTTTTAAAATTAATGAAATTAAATAATAAAACTTATTCTAGTAAATTAGATAGACTGAGTGGTTCTAGCTCAATATACTTATCCCTGGTTTCTATTTGGATTAATTTTAGAGCATTTAAATCAGTTTGATCTGGTTGTTTTAAGGTTAAACTAATAAAAAGCCTTCCTCTCTGACCGCTTTCATGGTCAATTAGTCCGTGATTGTCTAGTTGATAAATCTTATTACTTAGATAGGGTTGACGGAAAAAAAGATATTTAGTAGTTCCAAATAGGTCTAGTTCATAATAAAATCCATTAATATAAGCGTTTAATGGGATCTGTATGTCATGGACCAGATGATTATTTCCTTTTCGCAGATAAAATAAATCGTGTTCTAATGGCTGACATTTTATATCTAGAAGGTAGAAGGTATTATCAAGAAATAATTCTATACTATGTGATGGGATTTGACTATTTATTTCTAGTTTTTTAATGGTATCATTTGATTTTAGCGTAATGATTTTAGTAAAATCACCTAAATAATGGTCTTCCAGTTCATATTGAATGGTTAGGTTACGATATTCGGTCATTCTAACGGCACTATCCTTGTCATCAGATGTACTATCTTTTGTCACTTTAACATCGGAAATATCAGTTTCCTGGTTTTGGGGTTTACCATGATAACTACTGGTCGGCTTATGACAATCATTTTTCATTTTTGATTTATCTAATTCACTAAACAGGTCATCTAGTGTCATTTCAAATATAACCCTGGCCTGTTTTGGACTTAACTTAGTAAATTTATGTAAAGTTTCTAGTTTTTCCTGATCAACCCCAAGCTTATGGAAAACGGTGGATTTATCTAGACCAAATGTAGATAAAAAATTATCAAAAAATCCACTTAAATTATCAGTTTGATTATGGTTTCCTTTATATTCGGTAAAATTAAGACTTAGATCATATTTTTCCCGACTGATTGGATCAACTAGAACCGTATATGCCTCTGTTAACTGGATAAATTTCTCGCTACTTGCTAATTTACTATTGCTTCGGTCTGGATGATAAATTAGGGCAAGACGGCGGTATTTTTTTTTAATGATTTCAGTAGTGACATTATTATTTACCTCTAAAATTTCATAGTAATTCATTACCTAGATATTTTTTACTTAGCTTTTAGGTATCTTTTATAATTCTGAATAATATTGAAGACACTAATAATAAAAGCCTCCACCGCTATACCAAATTTATTAGTGCTACTTGCTAACACACTGTATTTGGAAGATAAGTTAATAATTTGATAAATATATACCCTATCAGTTTCAACATCTTTCTTATTAAAATAACTAATCGCCTCTTTAATAACAGCTTGAAATATTTTTTGATGCGAGATCTTAGAAAGTTGAAGAGTTGCGATACACTCTCTAATAGCCTCGTGCTTAAGAGGCCTTTTATGAAGATATTGCTTAATATTGTCAATTGCTACTGAAATTGGACATTCAACATCCATTTTACCTGTCTCTAGCATGTAAGTTAAATAATAAATAGCATTACTGATAATATTTTGACTTACCTGAACAGACCGATCAATCATCTGTTCTATTTCTTCATTAATAGTATAATGTCTTTTCGTTAATAATTTAATTAAGGAACCTTTAATCTCAACATCACTAAGTCTTGGACATCTAATACAGAAACACCTACTTTTAATGGATGTCTCTATTTTATTAATACTTTTAACAAGCAAAATGTATCTAACCGACCTACATCCTGTTTCCATTTTCCGCCGTAGGGCATATTGAGCCGGTTTGGTTAACTCATCAAAATATTTAATAATTATTATTTTATGACTATTTCTAGAAATATCCAGAGTTGAAAAATAAGTATTTATTAAAGATATTAACATAGATTTATCAGCATATTGAAGCCCGGTTAAAGAGGTTTCATAATGATATAGGGACTTTGTTATTTTGATTGAATAATTTGAGCAGTTTTGTCTTACTTGATGTTCATGATCCGTCGTTTTATAAATTTCCATACCGTATATCTCCTGTAATAAACATTTCGCTAAGGTATATTTACCACATTGTTCCTGACCATAGATAATTAAATTTTGGAAACAATCGCCTGTCTTAATATGATTGGCCAATGTCTTTAAATTATTGACTAGTGGTGATTGTTGATAAAAATCATCAAAACTTTTGGGACAAGTATCCTCCCATAACATTCTAATTATTAAGGTAGTGATTTTCTTATATATCAATTTATATATTTATATTAGTTAATGAAACCAGTGTTTATTTTATTACTGTTAATGTTAATGGCCCTATTACTAAGCGTAAATAATAACAATATTTTCTATCGGGAAAATTTCTCTAATAATTCAGATTCCTCCCAAAGTGTCTGTTTTGATCCGTGTCCCAGTAGAAATACCATACATAAAGAGATCCTATTTTTAAAGGAAAATATAGATGCTATCCAAATTAGAATGGATAAATATGACTCTGTTATATCTGGTATAGAAAAAGATAATGAAATAGACAGACAAGATCAGGCACAACAACAGGCCGTTTTAAAACAATCCCAAGCAACCGCTCAAAGGGAAACTGTGGAAAATCTAGCAGGACCTACTGCGGAGATGACTGGAATATCTAAAGAAGAAGTTATTCAAGGCCTTGAAGATCATTTTTCGGAAGAATTTACAGAACATAGTGTAGAAAACATTATTAATAATATGGAACCTATCTCTGAAGAGGATATGCTAGAACATAATAAAAAAATGGCAGATTTGTATGACAATCAAGATGAATCAGAACTAGATAAAAGTGATCAAGATGCTAAAAAAACCGCTAATAATTACATTAATAGTAATCGTGCGAGATGTATTTGCCCAGAAAATGTCAAAAAACAAGATCCCAATATTGAAAACAGAATAATCAACGAAGCCAATAGCTTTGGTTTTGAGAAACGATGGCACGGTCTAAGATACTGTTCAGCAACCAGTGATTGTGCTTTAAAGTATGCTAAAGAAAAATTAAAAGAGTTATGTAGCGAAAGTGGATGTCAAACCTTTAATCCTGATGGACAATATCCTTATAATCTTAAAGAAATCAACCAGAATAGCAATGGAAATCGTCCAAAAGATTATAATTTCCCACAATAATCTTGGTCTAAATTAGTAGCCATGAGTCTTGTGATGTTTTTAAGAACAACGGTAATTTCTATGCCTATATTTACCCTTTTGGTAGGCATAGTCCTACATGAACCATACCTAATAGCCCTTCCATTTGGTTTAGTAACGTCAGATGTTATTAATATAGTCTTAAAATTATTTTTTTCGCAATTTAGTTATGCTGGATTTTTTAGACCACCAGGTTCTAAAGGATGTTCCCTTGGATGTCAAGATGAAATAGCTAGTGGAGATCCTGGATTCCCTTCTGGTCATTCTCAAAATGCATGGTTTTTTGCTAGTTTTATGTTGCTATATTATCAGTTAAAAAGCAAAGATACTGGAGTTAAAAAATCATTTGTGACTGGTATCTATCTAATTGGAGCTTTTTTGATCTCCTATTCCAGATTAGGTTATTATTCCATCTTAGGAACATTATGTCATACTCCATTTCAAGTTTACGTTGGAAGTGGACTTGGTATATTTTTAGGTTGGTCTTATTTTCAACTAGTTAAAAAATATTTGACATAAATGGGGCAGGAATGGGCAGGAATGGGGCAGGAATGGGGCAGGAATGTTTTAAAAATAGAAAAGTAAACTAGCACCTACTTAAGATTATTATTTGCTTAAGGAATTGCTACTACTAGCAATTAAATGACAGAAGCTCCAGCAATTGGTATTGATTTGGGAACAACTTATAGTTGTGTCGGTGTTTGGCAAAATGATAGGGTTGAAATTATTGCCAATGACCAGGGAAATAGAACAACACCCTCATTTGTAGCATTCACCGAAACAGAACGACTAATAGGTGATGCGGCAAAGGCTCAGTCTGGATCTAATCCAGCTAATACCGTTTTTGACGCTAAGCGACTGATCGGACGACGTTTTAGTGATGCTTCAGTTCAGTCAGATATGAAACATTTTACCTACAATGTCACAGGTGCCACGGATGGACGTCCTCTTATTAATGTTAACACCAAGGATGGTGACAAAACATTCAATGCTGAGGAAATTTCTTCCATGGTTCTAGTTAAGATGAAGGAAATTGCCGAATCTTATATTGGAAAACCAGTGAAAAAGGCAGTTGTCACCGTCCCTGCTTATTTCAATGATGCTCAGAGACAGGCAACCAAGGATGCCGGTGCTATCGCTGGTCTAGAAATTCTTAGAATAATTAATGAACCTACTGCCGCAGCCATTGCGTATGGGTTAGAGAAGAGTAGTGGTGAGCGTAATGTTCTTATTTTTGATCTTGGTGGAGGCACCTTTGACGTGTCTCTCTTGACCCTTGACGATGGTATTTTTGAAGTAAAGGCCACCGCAGGAGATACACATCTGGGAGGTGAAGATTTTGATACTCGTCTGGTAAACCATTGTCTAGATGACATCAAGCGTCGTCTTAAAAAGGACATCAAGGATAATAAGAGGGCAATGAGACGTCTAAGGACTAGTTGTGAAAGAGCTAAGCGAACCCTTTCTAGTAGTTCTACTGCCCAGATTGAAATTGATTCGCTAGTGGATGGTCTTGATTTCAATATTTCTATTACTAGGGCCAAGTTTGAGGCCCTTTGCTCCGATCTTTTCCGTAAGACAATGGAGCCAGTTGAAAAGGTTATTAGGGATTCTAAGGTTTCCAAATCAGCCATCCATGAAGTTGTTTTGGTGGGAGGTAGTACTCGTGTTCCTAAGGTTCAGGAACTACTTAGTGAGTATTTTAACGGTAAAGAACCATGTAAAAACATCAATCCCGATGAAGCAGTAGCCTATGGTGCTGCTGTTCAGGCTGCTATTCTCTCGGGTTGTACTGATGAGAAAATTAATGATCTCTTACTTCTTGATGTTACCCCTCTCAGTCTTGGGATTGAGACGTCAGGAGAAATAATGACTGTATTAATTCCAAGAAATACCACTATTCCTGCTAAAAAGACACAAACCTTTTCAACATTTTCAGATAATCAAACCACCGTGTTAATTCAGGTCTTTGAGGGAGAAAGATCTAGAACTAAAGACTGTAATCGTCTGGGTAAGTTTGAATTGTCCGGTATTCCTCCAGCACCTAGGGGAGTGCCACAAATTGAGATTACCTATGACCTAGATGCTAATGGAATTCTTAATGTATCAGCTCTAGAAAAGTCATCTGGTAAGGATGCCAAGATTACAATTACCAATGATAAAGGTCGTTTGTCTAAAGAAGATATTGAAAAAATGGTTGAAGATGCCGAGCGATTTAAACAGGATGATGATAATCATCGGGAGACGATTGAAGCCAGAAATGGTTTAGAAAATTATGCTTATAACCTAAAGAGTTCCCTTACTGATGAAAAACTTGCAGATAAATTCTCAGAAGATGATAAAAAAACCCTAATAGATAAGGTAGAAGAAAATATCTCATGGCTAGAGGCGAATCATGATGCAACTAAGGAGAGTTGTCAAGAACGCCAAAAGGAATTGGAGAGTCTAGCTAATCCCATCATGCAGAAGGTTTATGGTAGTCAAATGCCACAGGGTATGTCAACTGATGGGAAATCACCAACTGACTCTCCTGTTACTGAACCTGAAGCATCTGAACCTAAAATTGAAGAAGTTGATTAACTAGCTTAAATATTCTTAAAATTAAACAAAAGTCTGAGTATAAAAATTACAAAAACAGTTAATAATGGGAAGGCTAATAACACAAATCCAGAACCAAGAGGATTGATCGCAGCTAGTAAAAAGTTAGCAGGAAGGAAAAACATATTAGTATTTTTCAAGAAATTAAAATAATTCACAATAATTTAGAATTTTTAAAAATTAATATTTTTAAAAATTCCTTACATTATTTATCTTATTTCTAAGTAAATAATGAATAATTCTACTAAACTAAGAATAGTTAAAATGGTTACTATTTTTGTTTTAGCTAATATCTATTTATATCTAGGTGTATTGACTTCTACATTTATGAACAAATATGTTGCCAAACCTTACGACAAAAAAAAATCTGATTTTTTAAATCTTTTACAACTAGTATGGGAAGTAGGACTTATTGTAACTGCGGTTTATATTATTAGAATTATAGTTAAAACTAAAATTCCAAACCCATTACATGGTATGTACGGTTTTGATTCTAAACGTATTAAAGAAATAAATGGTAACATTATTCTAGCATTTGCCTTTTTAATGTATCTCCAAGATCCAATCAAATCTAAAGTGCAAAGGTTGTATGATTTTTTCAGTGATACCAATTAAATATCACTATTTCTGATTTCTAATTTTAAACTTGGATAAATAAACTGGAAATAATAATTTATTTTATTGTATAAAATATCTAAACCTATAGATATAAAGATGAAATTTAGCCGTAAATATAGACAAATGACTGGTGGTGCTTACCTTTCATCTGAATACTTTGGGAAAAGTTCGGGTCGTTATTACCCTACCGGAAATCAAGCTCTCAAAACAGGAAATACTGCCTATGGTGAGTATATACCAAAAAGCTATGGTGAAATTAGACATACTTCTTATGGCTTGGAAACTGGTCCTAACTTAGCTCCCTATTCACATAGCAGTAATACGCAAACCGGTGGTTTCAGTTCTCAATATGATACAATTGTTAATCCCGAAACCAATCGCAAAGTATCCCTTTTTAGTAGAAAAGGTAAACTAGTTTTAAAAAACTACCTTAATGCCTTACAGTAAAAACAACAGCTAAGGTCAAGACCTAGGACCAATGCCTAAGGCCAAGATCTAAGGAAATTAGATATTAATATAACCGAC
>WLWF01001157.1_pt1 | contig 22940 bp, 34 predicted proteins | sample 6718331 | NCBI WGS metagenome assembly WLWF01 (sample SAMN12718692, study PRJNA515312) | sponge metagenome | isolation source: marine sponge | host: Mycale hentscheli | place: New Zealand: South Island, Marlborough, Capsize Point | collected 2003-05-01
TTGGACAGAGTAATGTTGTATAAAGAATCAAACAAAAGTAAATTTAAATATAAAGAAAAAACAATAAAAGAATTTGGAAGAATTTTTTCATCAGAAGAATTACCAAAATACAGTTCTAAAATTTCATATATATGTGAACAAATCAAAAATTCAAAAGGGATTGTTCTTGTTTATTCACAATATATTGATGGTGGTGGTATACCAATTGCATTAGCTCTTGAGGAAATGGGATTTGCAAGATATGGAAATACAGCACATTCATTGTTTGAAACACCACCATCTGAACCAATTGATTATTTAAGCATGAAAGGTGAGCAAGAAACAAAAGGTGACTTTCATCAAGCAAAATATATAATGATTACTGGCAATGATAATTTATCACCAGATAAAGTTGGTGATATGAGTGCAATTACTCAACCAGAAAATAGTGATGGTAAAAATGTAAAGGTTGTTATTATTTCAAAAGCAGGTTCAGAAGGGTTGGATTTTAAATGTATTAGACAAATTCATATTTTAGAGCCATGGTATAATCTTAATAGATTAGACCAGATTGTTGGCAGAGGTGTTCGTAATATGAGTCATTGTTTACTACCTTATCACTCAAGAAATGTTGAAATTTATTTATATGGAACAGAACTTAGTAATAATACTGAAGAATCCATTGATTTATATATGTATAGATTAGCAGAAAAGAAGGCAATAAAAATTGGTATGGTTTCCAGATTATTAAAGCAAAATGCAACCGATTGTTTATTAAATAAAGGAATTATTTATTTATGTGGTAATGGAGGTAGTGCTGCTGATTGTCAACATATTGCAGCAGAATTTACTGGTAGGTTTCTTAAAGAAAGGAAATCTTTACCGTCTATTGCTCTTACTACTAATACGTCGGTGCTGACTGCAATAGGTAACGACTATGGATATGATAATGTTTTTGCTAGGCAAGTAGCTGGACTAATGACCAAAGATGATTGCTTAATAGGTATCAGCACTAGCGGCAAATCTAAAAATATTACACTAGCTTTTGAAGAAGCTAAAACAATAGGAGCAAGAACTATAGCTTTTACTGGAGATAATCCTTCACCACTTTCTGAAATAGCGGACCATGCTTATAAATCACCCAGTAAAGATACTCCTAGAATACAAGAATGCCATATATTATGCTTACATGCAATATGTAATGCAATTGAACAAGGACTCTTTAAATGAAAATTATACAAGATACCAAATTGGATTTTTCTGACGTATTAATTAAGCCTAAAAGATCTGACCTTTCTAGTAGATCTCAAGTGTCTCTTAATAGAATATTTAAGTTTCCTCATTCTACTAGAGAATTAAACTGTGTTCCTATTATGGCAGCTAATATGGATACAACAGGTTCTGTCACAATGAATAAAGTATTGTCAGGCTTCGACTGCATAACATGTTTACATAAACATTACAAAAGCCAAAAGCTACGAGATCATTTCGAATTTCCTAGACAGTATGCTTTTTATTCTATGGGTATATCTGAACCTGATATGGAAAAACTAAGTACTGTATACGACAACCTACAAAAGAAACCTAATTTATGTATTGATGTAGCCAATGGGTATAACGAAAAATTTGTATCAACAATTAAAAAGATTAGAGAATGGTATCCTGATATTATTATTATGGCAGGTAATGTAGTAACTCCAGAGATGACAGAAGAGTTAATATTTCATGGTGGAGTAGATATAGTTAAGATAGGCATAGGGTCAGGTAGCGTATGTACCACTAGACTTAAAACTGGAATTGGATACCCGCAACTTTCTGCTGTAATAGAATGTGCCGATGCTGCTCATAGTGTAGGGGGTCATGTTTGTAGCGATGGTGGATGTACCACACCTGCTGATGTTTGTAAAGCATTTTGTGCTAATGCTGATTTCGTAATGTTGGGAGGTATGCTTGCTGGTACAGACTGTTGTGATGGAGATTGGGAATATGAATATAGATGTCATACAGAAGGAGAAGACGACATAGCTAATAGAGAATGGTGGCAATCTTATGATCCTGGATATCCAACCGATAAAAGAAAAGTTTCTTTAAAGTTTTATGGAATGAGTAGTAAACAGGCTATGGAAAAGCATAATGGAGGAGTAGCAAATTATCGAACAAGCGAAGGCAAGTGCGTATCTATTCCGTACAAAGGTAAAACTTGTGATACTATTAAAGATATTCTTGGAGGTTTAAGAAGTTGCTGTACTTATATAGGAGCTAAAACAATAAAAGACATGAGCAAAAATGCAACATTTATTAAAGTCAATAATACTCACAATAAGGTATATACATGAATAATCAACTAATTATAGAGTCTCCTCTATTTTTTACTGGATATGGTAATGCAGGATGGAATATCGCTTATGAGTTAAGAGATAAGGTTGATGTATGTTTATACCCAATTCTATCTACTGCCGATAAACAAAATCCAAAATACGGATCTCATCTTCCAAAAGAACAATACGAATGGCTTAAAAATTCTATAAATAAAACTTTTGACAAGGAAGCTAAGTGTCTAAAAATTTGGCATCAGTTTGATCTAGCCTCTAGAACTGGTACTGGTGAATATATAGCATTTCCATTTTTTGAACTAGATAAGTTTAATAAAAAAGAATTATTTCATTTAGAAATCCCTCATAAACTTATTGTCTCTTGTGAATGGGCAAAACAAATATTGCTTGATAATAATGTAAGCACGCCGATTGGTATTGTAAACTTGGGAGTAGATACAAACATTTTCAATCCAGCTTTATGCAAAACTAAAGAAGATGATGAACCTTTTATTTTTATGAATGTTGGTAAATGGGAAATAAGAAAGGGTCATGATATTTTACTGGAAATATTTGAGTCTACTTTTAATGAAGATGATAATGTACAACTTTGGTTAGCTGCATCTTCAGCACCTACTTGCTTTACTCAAGAAGAAATGGATCAATGGCATGGGTATTATGGATCATCTAAACTGAAAGATAAAATTAAAATTATACCCAGACTTGAAACCCAAGAAGAATTAGCAGGTTTTATGGCAAAAGCAGATTGTGGCATATTCCCTTCTAGAGCAGAAGGCTGGAATCTTGATATGTTAGAAATGATGTCTCTTAACAAATCCATAATTGCTACCAACTATTCTGCTCATACAGAATTTTGCAATAAAGACAATGCTTTTTTGATTGATATTTTAGATGTAGAACCAGCTAACGATGGTAAATGGTTTTTTGGTCAAGGTAATTGGGCTAAAATTGACGACAAGCAAAAGAACGAGATAGGAGAAGCTATGAGGCACGTTTTTTCCCATAAAATACGTCAAAATCCAGCTGGAATTGAAACAGCTCGTAAATTATCTTGGAAGAACTCTTCAGAACAATGTGTAAGGTGTATTTACAATTAGTTAATTTTACGATATTTAAGGAGAAAAAATGCCTTTACCTAAACATAAATCTGGAGAAAATCGCCAGAAGTTTGTATCTAGATGTATGAGCGACCCTAAAGCAAAAGAAGAATTTAAAGACACCAAACAGCGTATAGGCTATTGCGTTAAAGAAGCCAAAGAAGGAGGTAATGCCTCTTTAATAGAAGAGGTACAAACGAATCTATTGGCCTCTAATTGTCAATGGGATGATGAATGGGATGAATTTACATGGGAAACTGAAGCTTCCGAAGTATTTGATGAGGAAGGCAAGGTATTGGGAGCAGAATACCAAGGACGCAAAGTCACTCTTAATAAACCTTTTCGCACTCCTGACGGCCCAAAGAAAATGAGCGTTTATGTCAAAAATGACAAAGGCAATGTAGTGAAAGTAAACTTTGGTGATCCAAATATGGAAATAAAAAGAGATAATCCTGCTAGGCGTAAAAGCTTCCGAGCAAGACATCATTGTGATACTAATCCTGGACCAAAATGGAAAGCAAGATATTGGTCTTGTAAAGCTTGGTGATTTAAATTGACTAGACTAATAAAGCAAATAGACACACAAATAAATCTAGATAAACTTAGATATGCTCCAGACTTTAACTATGTAGAGTCTCATTATGCCTCTATGGAGTTTCCAGAGATAGGAGACATAGATCTATTCAACATAGTTCCTGCTCCTACCAAAAATTCTAGTCAAGAGACTATGAGTGAATTACGATACCTCAGCAATATAACAAAAAACTTATCTCAAAGCCAAAAAGAGTTAGTTTATAAAATAGATAATAATGCAGGATTTATGATTGAAGATTTTATAAAAGAGAATAATATTAAATTTCCTTATAAATTTTTTACATCTGTATTTTATACTTGTCTTATATCGATTGTTGATCATTTAAAATTCTATTACAATAGACCAAGACCATTTCAGCTTGCTTTATATTCGAATTTAGAAATTAATAGAATCGTTACTAAGTCTCACAAGACTCCAGCATATCCTAGTGGCCATACGATGTATGCTGGTTTAATGGCAGAGATGATAATAGATAAATATCCTGAACATAAAAAAGAGGTGTCTAAACTTGTAGATTTGTGTGGTAAAGCTAGAGAACTACAAGGCGTACATTATCCATCAGATAATATCGCTTCTAAAAAAATTATTCAAACAATATATCCAGAACTTAAAAAGTACTACATAGGAGTAGGTATAAACTATGAGCTATAAAAAATTACTATCTGGCGTAGAAGAAAAATTAAAGTCTAAAGCCGATAAAAATATTGATGAATATAAAAAAGATTTTTTGGACATGAATATTGGCTCTCTCAATGCTATTATGAGAAAAGCGCAATCTATTTTGCAAGATTTGGAGAACCCTATGGTAAAAGAGAACTTGACAGAGAGTTGGTTACAGGGTAAAATTGCTATAACAGAAGACTACATGACAACTATTCATGATTTTGTCAAGTATGTTCCTTCTGATGACGATAAAGAAGATATGACTCCTGCAAGTTTGTGGGAAAATATCAGAAAGAAAAAGCTTCGTGAAGGCAAAAACTATAGACCAGCTAAACCTGGTGATCCAGATAGGCCAACACCAGACGCTTTAAAAAGAGCACAGAAGAAAAGTAAAGAATAATTAATTTATAAAAATAGAAAAAGGACTAAGGAATTATGGAATATTCAACATTGGATGATTATACGCAAATTGCTAAAAAAACTATATCTAAATTTGCTAACAGAATGTATCCGGCTCTAGTTGCTAAAATGTTATCTGACGACGAGTTTGTGTATGAAGTAGCGGGATCTATCATGACCGCTGATTGGAAATGGGATCCAAATAGAGTAGGTAAAAATACGGGTAAAAAGAAAACCTTATATTCATATAGAAACCAATGCGCACTTTGGGCTATTAAAACTTTAGTTACGAAGAAGTATAGATCTTCCCAAAAACATTCTAAATTTTTAAAGCATGTAAAAGAAAATTTACAACATAGATTGGTTTATGAAACCACGCCGGAAAGTAGTGCAACAGAAAAAGAAGGTAATCTGAATCTTATAAATGATGTAAAAAACCTTATCAACTATGCCCCTATAAGTGAAAAGCAAAAAAATATTATTAAAAGATATTATTATGATAATTATACTTTATCTCAAATAGGTAAAGAATATAATGTTAGTAGAGAAGCTATTAGACAACAACTTAAAAAAGGAATTAAGGAAATTCAAGATTATGCAAATTCAGCTAAATGTTTTAGTTCTAACAACGGCTCAAGATAAAGTATTTGCTGTATCCACAAGCAAAGAAACATTCATAATGCCTAATGTAGATTTATCAAACATAAAGAATAATACAGACTTAGCTCTTTATGTAGAAAAATTATATAATAAACATATTGATTTAGATATTAGTTGGAACCAACCTACTTTAATTGATAACTCAATTGTTCCAAACGATAAAGATGAAAACGTATTTAATGTTACATATGGATGTACTGCACCAAATGTTCAACTAATTGTAAAAGAAGGCGGCTATTTGATGGATGTTACAGAAAAGGTAAAAGATAGCAATATTTTGAAAAAGGTATTATGTATTTCTGTATAAATAAAATAAAATCTATTTTTAGTAATAGAAAAAATAAAGAAAAATGTTTCGTTACATTTACATTAGAAGAAGATAAAAGCATTTCTTGTGATCTAAATTTTAATTTTAGTAAAAAATTAAGTGATCCTAACAACACAGAACTGGCTGAAGAGTACGCATTATTTTTATACAATATACTTACTGAAAGAAATACTATTTTGAAATTAATTGTGGATGCTATGAATAAACAAAAATCTAAATCTACGGTACATTTATTATACTATAATAATATGACACAATTTTTTGTTAATTTTTTTAAAACTTTTCCTTCTAGTAATAGTCAAGAACCAGTAATTAGTCCCTCTCAAGTTTTTAATATCCATTCAGAAATTATAGAATCGGAAGAAAATGAATAACAATGAAGAAAACTTGTTGGTTTGGGAAAAATGGAGAGATCCTTTTTTAGGTTATGATGAAAATGAAATTGATGTAGAAAACTCCAATCATCCACACTTTTTAGGTAGTGGTGATGAGGAAGATTATTCAGAAGAAGATTATGAAGAGGATAATTTTAGTAACAAAAAACCAGTTAGAATTATATATACTCCTATGGGAATTATACCTTATAATGAATATACAGCCAGTAGTACTATTTTTAATTTTTGGGTAGGCCATACATCATTCTCAATCACTTATGATATAGGGGCTATTATAGAACAGGCTAACGGAGTAGAAACTTTGGATATTTTTACTAGATATAGGTTTAGAATTGGCATAGGTAAAGTATTTAAAGAGTCAGAAGTAATGCAAAATATAACTCAAGAAATTCAAACACATTTAGGTAGTATAGATGCCAGTTAAAGCTATTGATCAAAGACTGTATGATATTCATAATATCAATATAGATATAAAAAATAGAGAAGTATATTTACACTCTCCTCCAGATTTTGAAGAAGAAAGTGGAGTTGACTTTAAAACAGCAATAAATTTATATAAAAACATAACATACTTATCTAATATAAACTATGATCCTATAATTATTCATATGTACTTGCCGGGTGGAGTATGGGAAGATTGCCTTGGCATATATGATATCATTAAACAATGTCCCTGCAAAATAATCCTGATAGCATCTGCTAAAGTAGAATCAGCAAGTAGTGTGATATTTCAAGCTGCCGATCTTAGAATATTAATGCCTAATACTAATATGCTTATTCATTATGGCTCTTTAAGTATAGACAATGAACATAAAGCAGTAATGAGTAATCTTGAATGGTCTGAAAGAGAGTCTAATAAGATGATAGACATTTTCACTGAAAAATGTATACAAGGTCCATTAGCTAAAGAAAAGAGATGGAAAAAGATGAGTGCTAGAAAACATATTATGACGCAGTTAGCTAATAAGAGCGATTGGATATTAAATGCGACAGAAGCTACTCACTATGGATTCTCTGACGGTGTATTAGGTAGTAGTGGTTTTGAAGATTTACACACAATTAAAAAAAATAATACATAGTTTAATTTAATGAGAATAGAATATGCTTATTACGATATAGCAGCCAATGACATAGAGTTGCAACAAAATTTAGAGAATGCAATTAAGTATTCTCCAGATTGTATATCTGTTTTCCCGACAGGTTTAAAAACTTTATTAAAAATTATACCAGAGCATATAGAGTCTAGTTGTATTATTGATTATCCTTTTGGGTTATCTACTCATGAATCTAGAATACACGAAATTAATAATTGCATCAAGCTAAAGCCAGATATACTAGAAATAGTTTGTCCGATCCAATTGTTGGTAAATAGAAAATATGATAAATTTAGAAGAGAGATAGACGAAGTATTATCTATTTTATCAACGGAAAATATAAAAGTGAGATATCTTTTAGAGTACAAGATATTCAATTTAAATTTATTATGTAAAATTAGTAGCATACTTGAAAGCAAAGGTATAAATGTAGTATATCCCTCAATAGGACATCTTTTAGATAATATCTCTGATAATTTACTGGCTGGCTCAATTATGCAGAAAAAATCCCCTAAATCTCAAATTATCATAAATGGACCAGTATGGACTGATAAACATATAAGGCTTATATTAAATAATACTAGTTTTTTCGGGTATAAAACACAGAATATATTTGCTCTAGAAAAAATATTCAATAAAATCCAGTCAAATTAAGCTATTTTGGGGTAAGTAAGGTTGTATATACAGATTCTTACTTATAACTTCATGGAGAGATATAATGGCACAAGCACAAGCATCAGACAGAACTTCTGAACCAACAGCTTCTAGCACCAAGAACAACAGCGGAGTAGGCTTTTTCGTAGGCTCATCTGCTACAGTTCTTACTAATAGAGGCCCTGGAGCACACAAACATGGCGTAGTTGGATCTACTCCTGTTTCTAATGCTGTAGTAGATTACGCAGATCCTGCTGAATCAACAGGCACTTTCAAGAATGACAGCACAAGATTAGTTGCTCAAAGAGTTGCTAGTACACTTGCTGGCGTTTCAAACACAGCTATTTTAAGTGGTGGTCACGGTGATGTTCACGATATGAGAAGCATTGCTAGACAAGAAAAAGTTAGAAGCACCAGATTAGCTACTGCAATTAGAGCAGGCAACTGGAATCCTACCAGTGGTAGTTTTTCTTCAATCACAACCGCTGCTGATGACTTTTATAGCATTACTGCTGAAGGCACACAAGCAACATCTAGTGATACAGCTGCAACACCGACTAGAGCTGAACCAGGTCAGTTAGTCTTTGCTCCAGTTCGTTCTGTAAGCGACTTCAAGGATTATGCTGCTAAAACTGGCTAGTGGTGTATACTTTTTTTAGAGAGCCAGAGGTGTGAAGGCATCTCTGGCTTTTTTTTATAATACTTTTGGAGAAAATAAATGTCAGACCCAAACACATTAGGTAGTTTTTTTGACAATTTCACCACCCATATGGCAAGTGTTGTAATCGCCCTCATTGCTTTTTGGACTGCTTTTATCAGAAATTTAGTCAACAGAAAAGACGTAGAAGAGATGATTGCTGCTCAGTCACAAAGTAGTCAATACTCTAAAGATAGGCAGTTTATAATGGAAAGATTAAATTCTCATAAAGAAGATACAAGCATATTATTCAGAGCATTAGAAAAGAACACAGAAGTTATGACTGAACTAAAAGTACAAATAGCTACTCTCGGCAAAACCTTAGAAACACTAGAGCATAGAATAGAAAGGTAATCATAATGGCTAACGATATTAATGAAGCAATTAGCGCTAATGATATTAAGAACGGCACAGTTGTTGTTACTATACCACCCACCGGACCAACTGCTAAATTGAAAAATAATAATTATGTTTTGAATACTCCTGCCATCGCATCCATCCAAAGTAAATACGATGATAGATTTGATGACATAACATATTATTGCATTGGTTCTGGTACATTATTAGGAGGGTAATACATAATGCCTATTAAAAGAATAAAAGATTTTGCTGATGGCGGTAGCGACATTAGTAGCGATGATGTTTTTCTGTTTATGGATGATCCTGCTGGCACAGGAGCAACCAAGAAAATTTCTTTAAGTGATTTAGATTCAGCTATTGGTGGAACAGCTTATACTGCTGGTAGCGGACTAACGCTTGTAGGTACAGAGTTCAATGCTAATCTTGTTAGTAATACGGGAGTAGTCCCTAATTCTGTTAAAGTAACAAATGTAATTATGATAACATTAACTAATTACAACAATCTCGCTACTGGTAGTGGTGGACCTGGATATGATGCTAATACTTTATACTTTATTATAAACTAAAGGATAATTATATGTCTGGTGTTTATGGATTATTAGATAGTACTTCCTCTTTTTATGGCTCGGAACAAATTGATCCAGAAACCGGTGAAGTATCATCGGTAGAAGTAATAGGACTAAACGCTTGTGAAGACACTATATTTGTTCCCGGAGTTTTGCCTTTTGTAGCTGAAGTATTAATTATTGGAGGTGGCGGTGGAGGAGGATGCGGAGGAACAGGCACTTATGCTAAAGGTGCTGGAGGTGGCGGTGCTGGAGGTTGGCGAGAATTTAGTAAAAAATATTATGCTGGGAAAACTTATACCGTAACTATTGGTGCTGGTGGTGCTGGTGCTACTTCTCTAGGAGCAGGATCTAATGGAAGTCAATCATCAATAGAGAGAGTCGCTAGCGGTGGAGGTGGCGGGTCTGGAGATCCAAATGGCGGTAGTGACGGAGGTTCTGGAGGTGGTGCCGCAGGAGGAAGAGGTTCTAATTCTGCTGGAGCATCTGTAGCAGCATCTTGTAATGGTGGGTCTCAAGGCAGTACTGGAGGAGTAGGCTCAACTGGTATAGGAGGTGGAGGAGGTGGTGCTGGCGGAGTTGGATCAGCAGGAGTTTCTCCTAATGGAGGTGATGGCGGAGCAGGTAGAACAACCACAATTACTGGAAGTAGTATATCTAGAGGCGGTGGTGGAGGACAAGGTGCAGAACACAATGGTGTTGGTGGTGATGGTGGTGGAGGGTCAGGAGGAGTTGGTACTTTTGGTGCTGGAAATGGAGGGAGAGGTCAAGACTCTTTATCTGCTCCAGTAGGAACCATAAGCAATGGAGGTAATGGTGGAGACAATTGTGGAAGTGGCGGAGGTGGTGCAGGAGCATGGCATAATGATAGTGTTGAGAATCATGGACACTTTCATACTTGGATGATGGGAGAAGGTAATGGAGGTAACGGAGGTTCAGGATTGGTTGTTATGAAATTCCCTAATACATATAATATAACAATAGGCGCTGGACTAACTACTACTCAAACAACTAGTGGTGACTATAAAATAGTACAATTTCATAGTGGAACAGATACAATAAGTTTCGCTGCTTCATAAAGGACAAATTATGGCACATTACGCGGTTTTAGATGACAATAACATAGTAACTCAAGTTATTGTAGGTAAGGATGAAGGAGGAGAAATTGATTGGGAATTATACTACGGAACAGTAACAGGAAAAACTTGTAAAAGAACATCTTACAATACTCGTTCTAATCAGCATCTTTTAGATGGTACTCCATTTCGTAAAAATTATGCTGGAATAGGATATTCTTATGATGCTACTAAAGATGCATTTATTCCACCTAAACCATTTAATAGCTGGGTGTTAGTTGAAGATATATGTCAATGGAAAGCCCCGGTAGATCCCCCAGATGTAGAAATAGATCATGATACAGAGGTATACGTTTGGGATGAAGATAGTTTAAGCTGGATTGCACAACCATACTAACTTCAATAAATAGTCTAAGTATTAAATTGGTGTATTTAATATCAGGAAGACTCTTTACTGTAAAGTTAATACTATGAAAAAATCTTACCAAACAAGCGAATTCTGGTTTACTTTAGTTAGCTTCTTAATTAGCGGATTATTCTTATTTGGAGTTATAACTGAACCAGATACTAAAGACGACTTAATTCAAACAGTTACTCACGCTGTAGAAAGTGTTATACTAATCGGTGGACAATGTGCTGTTCTTTCTAGATATATTAAGAAAAGAAAAGAAGAAAGATTAGAGCATGAAAGAACCAAGCAAAAAGAACAAGATAATCTAAAAAAAGAAATAGAAGACTATGTAGGGGTTGACAAAAAACACGACACTATTAATATAAATGAGGCAGGTATAGGAGAACTTATACAATTACCTCATATCGGCCCTTCTATAGCTCAAAAATTAATCGAATATCGTATAGACAACGGCCATTTTAAAGACAAGTTAGAATTATTGAGAGTAAATGGTATTGGTACACAAGTTTTAAAAGATATAGAAAGATACATAGTATTATAAGAGGTGCAATATGTCAGACAGTAATGTAAAAGATCTAATTCGTTCAGAAATAGAAAACCTTATTAACGAAACAAAAAATGCTGTCAAGGATGTTAAGAAATTTGCTGTTGGAGAAGTATGGAAAATACTCCAGTTATTAACTGCAACTGTTATTCAGCTTATAGAAAATTTAGGTAATGAACTAAGTGGTCCAGAGAAGAAAAAGTTAGCGTTAGAATTAATTGGGAGCTTTTATGATAGTATCTTTACTCACGTAGATTTACCTTGGGTTCCATCTGTTTTAGAACCAATTATACATAATCATGTTAAGAGTTTTCTGATGATGTTAGTTGGTGCTGGTATTGATGCAATGGTTACTACATTTAGACAAGTTGGAGTTTTTAAGCCTAAAGAAGTAAATGTTCAATCTAACGATGATCATAAAGTAATAGTAGATTTTTTAAATGACCTTAAACAAATAGTGAGGGCGGAATGAATTTTACACAAAGTTTCGAAGAATTTAGTAGTGGTTTAGGACCAATGGATTTGGCTCTTTATGCTGGTATAGGTATTATTTTATGGGTATTATTTAAAGAGCAACTTAGCCCAGTACAAAAAATACTAACAGACTTAATTAATAAGGTTAAAAAAAATACACCCTCTGTTCCCAGTTTACCAAATTTAAGTAAAACAACCAAAAAGGAAGTGGTTGCAGGAGATGACGGAAGTTTATTTTTTGACTTAGTTGTATCTTGGAAACAAACTAGAGATCTAGCAGAAAAAAGCGGATGTGAAAAAGCAGTAGAAGTTGCTGACTCAATGTTTCCATTTTTAAGTCCTATGGTCTGTGACAAGAAACAGGAGAATAATAATGCAAAATAAGGTTGCACTATCTATAGGTGTCATTTTGCTTGTCATAGGTTTTTTTAAACCTGATCTAAGCAATATAATTAATTTCCCCTCGAACATTAATGAACCTGCTTGTAGTGTTGAAAGCTATGTTACAGATGCTCCAGAAGATGAGAATTTACTAGAGAAAGCTAGAAACGTTACCAGTATAGTAAAATCTTCAGATGATTCGACTCGTAAAAGCGACTGTTTAAAACTTTCTGCTCTATATGCTGATATTGCTACTCTTATAGAATTAGACGGTTCGGATATGGTTGTAAAAGATACGGCGTCTATAAGACAAGTTAATAGTATAGCAGGAAAAATGCTAAGACTAGATGTTAAAGACAAATATCCAGGGTTATCAGATTCTGCAAAAAAGTTGTTGGTTTCTGCTATAGGTGATGATGATGTTGTTTTAGATAAAGAAACTAGAAATAGTGCAGTCAAATCATTTATGGCTTTAAGCTGGGCTTTTTATGAGGGAAGTAAATAATGCCAAGAATGTCTCCAAAAGATTTATACGATGCCTATCGTGGTGGATATAACGGATGCTTATGGGAAGAGCATGTCTTTGAAGAACTAATAGACACCTCTAGATATGGCTATTTTAAAGATGGTGCTAGAAAAATTAAAAATAGCGGAAAAGGTAAACTCTCAACTCCATATAAGTCTGTATTAAAATTTGATAAAAATGCATATATAGAAAGACAAACTACAGGGGATTGTGTCTCTCACGCTACACGCAACGGCTGCGATTTGACAAGAGCCGTAGAGATTGATATCGAAGGAGACAAGGAAAGCTGGATCGCTAGAGGTGCAACAGAGGCTATTTATGGATGTAGAGGTCATGGCGGACAAGGTATGAGTTGTAGTAGGGCTGCAACTTTTGTCAGTCAAACAGGCGGTGTGCTTGTTAGAAAAAACTATCCAGGTGTCGCAGACTTTAGTAAATATAATGGCAGTATGGGCGCTAGATGGGGTGCAAGAGGTTTGCCAGATAAAGTAATTGATAAAGCTGATGAGCATCAAATTAAGACCGTATCTCTAATAAAAACTGTTGAAGAAGCTAGAGATGCATTAGCTAATGGCTATGGATTAAGTGTGTGTAGTAGTTATGGATTTTCTAACCGTAGAGACTCCAAGGGATTTGCGCGAAAAAGTGGGTCATGGGCTCACGCGATGTCATGGACAGCTTGTGACGATACAGGTAAAGAACCGGCCTTTCTTGTCCAAAATAGCTGGGGTAAATGGAATGATGGAGGACATCCAGAATGGGGTCCTATCCCAGATGGTTCTTTTTTAATACATGCTGACGTAGCTGCTGGTATGTTAAGGCAAAACGGAGCTTATGCCTTTAGCGATTTTAATGGATTTCCCCCACAAAAACTTCCTGACTATGGCTTTGAGGCTTACCTATGAAATTACTAGATAAACTTGCATTAAATTCTCTAGTTAAAACAATAACTAGTTTTATTTTATCGTTAATTAAATTGTTTAAAACTGATACTAATGTAGTTACAACTCCAAAAAAAAGACCCTTAAGAGATCTTTTAGATAGATGGATTAAGTAATATGATAAAATTATTATTAAGCACAGTATTGATTGGGTCTGTAGTTTTTGCAGCGACCCCTAATTACAGCACTACTTCTGTAGTAACTCTTGCTGGAGCTATTGTTAAGTCTCAGCAACAAGATAGTGTAGTAGAAAAATATAAACGTAAAGATTGTCCGGTTTGTAAAGGTAAAGGATGGTATTTAAGTGGCGACGGAATAGCTAAAATTAATTGCCAATATTGTGAGCCTTAATATGAAATCCGAACCAAATCAAAAATTAAAAAATATAGCAACAGATATTCTAAGCAATCAAGAATTACCTGAAGATAAATTTGGAAGTGTTATAATGATACTAATGATGGTTAGTATTATAATAACCACTATGAGAGTTTTGCAAGAATGCAATAAAAATAAAAAAGTAGACAAAGTATTACTTTATAGACAACATATACAAGAAGTATGTTCACACAGAGGGTGGTTTGCTAGAATGAGACTACGCAAAATAATGAGAAGAGAATTAACGCCAGAAGACTACAAGCAGTATGCGTCTTCTCTAACTCAAGCAATATTCGAAAAAGGAGAACATATCACGGAGGAAGAAGTCAAAACTTTACTGGAGGTGATAGATGTTTAATATAATGGTATGGTGTGTTTACGGTATTTTTGTAGGTTCTATAGCTAAAAGCATTATTCCTGGAGAAGAGAATTTTGGCTTTGTTAAAACGATAGCTTTAGGAGTAGCGGGATCTTATATGGGTGGTGCAGCGTTGTATTTGCTTGGCTCATACGATAGCTTACAGCCATCAGGTATATTTATGGGAATAGCAGGATCAGCACTTACAATAGTGCTTTACAACAAAATTGTAAATGAGAAATAAAAATTGTGTTATTGTATGGTTGTACAATATCGAACTAGTCGATGAATTTATATCTTATCTTTATCCGATAAGAGATTATGTTGATATATATCTTGGTTTATGTGAAGATAATCACAAAAAACATTTTGATATTATAAAAGAATTTAATAATCTAAATACTAATATTAAAATTTCTACATTCAGGAATTGTGGTGCGGACATTCGTCCTTTTCTAAAGATATTACCTGAAATTGCTGACTACGATAATTGTTTTAAAATACATACCAAGATGAGTAATTGGGGAGCCAGAAGGCATTGTCCTTGGAGGCAAATGCTAATTGAAGATTTGATTGGTTCCGAGGATATATTTAAAAGAAATCTACAATTATTGACATACAAAAAAACAGGCATGATAGGTTGTCAGTCCTTTATCTTTGATAAAGTAGAATTTTTGCATACTTCCATAATTAGAAATATTATGGATACTCTTGATGAGCCGTATCATTACGACAATGTAGATTGTAAAAAATTTATTGCAGGAACTATGTTTGCTTTTAAACCAGCCCATATGCTTAAGGTTTTAAGTCAAAAAATGTTAGATGTATTATGTCTAACTCTCGAACAAGAAAGAGGAAAAGTAAGTGAAAGACATGCCACATATTCTCATTCCTTAGAAAGAATTTTTGGCTATATTTATAGCAAAGATAAGCTCCTCTCTTCTTGCGCAAGATCGAATACTGTGCCACTTTTCTCTAAAAACATTCAGCCTTATTCATTGAATTTACGCATATTAAATGATAATAGCTGCTATGTTCAAGAAAATTGTCAAATTTTTGGTAAAGTACTTGTAAACACGCCAAAAGAAATTACTATTAGTTGGTCGCATACTCCTACGACTGAACTTGCTATAAAAAAATATCAAAAAAAAGATAATGTAATTATAGGATAATGAAAAAAAATCAAAAAGTAGCACTACTCTGTTGGTTCTATAATACCGATAAGTGGTATAAAATAAAACATTTATTAGAACCCATCAAAGATCACGTATCTTTATTTTGTGGATTATTTTATGATACTTGTTCAGAAAAAGATTACGATGATATATCAAAGTTTTGTAACGACACTTCAGGAGAATTGCAGTATTTTGATAATGTAGGAGCAGATGTAAATAGTTTTTTATTTCAAATCTCTAATATAGATAAGGATAAATATCCCTTATTCGTTAAGATGCATTCAAAAACTAATCCTTTAACTTTAAGATATAATATCCCTTGGTTTTCTTATTTAATCGATAGTTTAATAGGCTCTCCTGAAATTTTTCATAGTAATATAGAACGCTTAGAGAATGATCCTAAATGTGGTATGATTGGTGATCCTATGATTCATTTAAAAGATTTTGAACATACCAATACTTCTAAAATACAAAAAATATTAAAACACCTTGATATAGATGTGTCTGATATTAAAAACAAAGAATTTATTGGAGGAAATATGTTTGCTTCTAGAACAGATATATTCCAAAAATATTTCGACAAAAACTTTTACGACTATATCTACAATCATTTTTTAGAAGCTCTGAATACCGATAAAGTTGGAGACAAAGATTTTGGAACATACCCACATGCTCTAGAAAGAATTTTTGGTTATATTATAGAATACAACAATTTAACCATACAACACCCATTAAAGAAAAACATATATTCTGTAAAAGATCCAAAATTAAATGTTGTTCGACTTTATGATAATCTTGTTTATTTAGAAGATTTTCCACTGTTATGGGGTGAAATGACAGAGACAGCAGAAGAATTATGCTATATATATTGGAAACAAGGAACAACTAAACAGATACAAAAATTTAGACTTAAAGAGAAAATACTAGAACATTATGTCTAAAAAAAAAGATGAAAGAATAAAAAAATTAATTAAAGATAGATTGCCTCCAGATTTTGATTGGCAATACTATTTAAATGCCAATCCTGATTTAATAGAAGCCAACATCAATACAGAATATGGGGCGTCTAGACATTATGTAACTTATGGAGTTAAAGAAAACAGAAAATATAACGATGGATTAGGATATCTTCAAATAGATAATCCTCCTCAAGATAAGCAAATTACTAACTATTTTTTTGATAGAAGCTTAAACCATATAAACTTTGGTGGGTTTTTAATATCTTGTGCTAATTTACAACAAGTTTGTATTAAATATAAATGGAAATTTTTAGTAGATTATACTCAAAGTATCATATATGATTATATGCAAAATGTTGCAGGTAGTAATACACAACAAAAAAATAAAAATATTATAGATTTCGATGACTTATCTAAACAAATACCTGACTTTGAAGCTAAGAAGACATTATTGGAAAACTTAATCTTAATGGGAAACAACGCTGATTTGGATATAAGTACATCTTTTTCTACATTAGATGTAGCAATAAGATATCGTATACCAAAAATAGCTCTTTGTGATGAAACAAAAAAACTACTAAAAGAAATTTTGCCTTTCGGGAAAAAGATTCATGATAAATTTAGCAAATTCTTTATGTGGTGCAAAGATTACAATACAATATTTTTAAGTAAAAATTTTACACAAACAAATCAAGAAAAATCTATTGATTTAATTATTTCAGCATATAATACTGATCCATGTAAATTATTAGTTGTTACCGAGGATCCTCATTTTTACAAATTATTCAGGCAAGAATTTAAGCATTTAAAATCTAAAAATAAAGGCAATATTGTATATCTTAATCAATTAATGACTACTAGCTATGATCAATTTGTTTTTGGTTTATTATTGGATACAAAAGCGATGATGCATTGCAAGAAAATATATTATGTTTATGAAGATTTAGAACATTGTGGTCTTCCTATTTTTATATCAAGCGTTTACGATAAGGAATTAATCAACTTATGACCAATATAGTAGTCACAGGAGGTAAAGGCTTTTTAGGGCAAGCCGTAACAGGAAAGCTTAATAATTTAGGTAATGTTATACCTCTTAATAGCTCTATGTATGATTTAAGATCATATGAACAAACAGAAAAAATGTACCAAGACTTAAAACCTAATATAGTTGTGCATTTAGCAGCTACAGTAGGTGGTATAGGAGCCAATAAAAATAATCCCGGACTTTTTATAGAAGAAAATTTGATCATGGGATATAATACTATTAAATTAGCAAAAGAATATAATGTTCAAAAATTTGTTATGCTTGGAACTGTATGTGCTTATCCTAAACATTGTAATGTTCCCTTTAAAGAAGAAGATTTATGGAATGGTTATCCAGAAGAAACAAATGCTCCTTATGGAATAGCAAAAAAAACATTGATGCAACTAATACAATCCTATAACCAACAATATGGATTTAATGGCATCAATTTAATTCCTGTTAATATGTATGGTCCATCAGATAATTTTCATCCTAAATCTAGTCATGTCATACCTGCACTAATTCTTAAATTCCAGCAAGCTATTGATGATGGTCATAAGCCTGTCGAAATTTGGGGGACAGGACAAGCTAGTAGAGAGTTTTTATATGTAGATGACTGTGCAACAGCTATTCAGCAAGCTATTATAAGTTATAATAATCCACAGCCAGTGAATGTAGGAACTGGTAGAGAAATTACTATTATGGAATTAGCACAAAAACTACAAAGAATTATGGGACACAAAGGTAGTATTTGGTTTAATTCTGAACACCCAGACGGTCAGCCTAGAAGATGTTTAGATACATCAAAAGCTAAATACTATTTTGGATTTGAAGCTAAAGTAGATTTAGACGCAGGACTTCAGAGCACAATAGAATGGTTTAGAGAAAGAAAATAAGAATGAAAAAAATATTAGTTACAGGAGGAGCAGGTTTTTTTGGCTCCCATTTTATAGAGGAAGTCTTATGCAATACGGGTTGGCATGTTATTGCTTTATGTAGATTACATAATATTGGAGACATGACACGTATTACCAACAGTACTCATGTGCAAAAATATCCTCATAGGGTAGATATAGTTTATCATGATTTAAGGCATGATATATCACAAAGTCTTAGCGAAAAAATAGGACCAGTAGATTACATAGCTCATATTGCTGCAAATAGTCATGTAGATAGAAGCATAACAAACCCAAAAGAATTTTTTGAAGACAATGTAATGGGTACTGTAAATTTACTAGAATGGTATAGAAATACATGCCCAGAAGCCTTGATGATAAATTATTTAACGGATGAAGTTTTTGGTCCTGCTCCTATGGATTATGACTTTAAAGAAAATGATAGATGGAGACCTAGTAATCCTTATAGTGGAAGCAAATGTGGTCAAGGGGCAGCAGGCATGTGCTATCATGTTACATACGGACTACCAATTATGACCACATATACTATGAATATGTTTGGCGAAAGACAAAATAAGGAAAAATTAGTAAGCAAAGCTATATATAATATAAACAATAATATCAAAATACCAATACATGCAAAAATAGACAAAAATAATAATGTAGAATATGTTGGGGAAAGACATTGGTTACATGCTCGTAATGCTTCTAATGCTACTGTATTCTTATTTAATCACGGCAAACCTGGAGAACACTATAATGTTGTTGGCGAAGATCAATTAGCTAATGATGAAATTGTTAAAAAAATTGGATCGATTATGAATAAAGAACCTATATTAGAATATGTAGATTTTCATAAAACTAGACCTGGACATGATAGAAGATATGCATTAGACGGCAACAAACTTAAAAATATGGGTTGGCGACCTCCTTTAGATTTTGAAAAATCCATGACCAAAACTATAGAATGGACCCTAAACAATGAGTAAAGCTTATGATGATTTAGTCAGAACAAATTTACCCAAAGATTTTGATTGGGAATATTATTTAGAAATACATCCAGACTTAAGTTTAGCAGGAATTGCTGGTGAAGATGATGCGATTAAACATTATGTTTTACATGGGAAAAGGGAAAATAGAATATATTCTGATCAAAAAATTAAAGACTACAATAAAGCTAAAGATAAAACAGTTATCAATTGCTATCACGATAATAGCACTAGCGGCTTAGGTGATTTCCTGAGAGGTTCTTTACATTTATATGATATATCGGAAAGATTTAATTTTAGTACGCACATGAGCTTTTTCCATCATCCTATAGGTAAGCATATTCAATCTAAATATAAAAGAAACTTTCCTAAAAAATATATAGTAGATATTTATCATGAAACAGTCAAAGATCATGGAACAAATTATTCTTTACATCATTTAAAAGATAAGTTTGATTATTTACTAAATCAACCAAATAAGCATTATATCTATATATCTTCAATGTATGCTGATCAATTGTTTCCAGAACCCAATAAAACTGTTATCCAACAATTTGAAGAATATGTCCCGCTAAAAACAACACAAAAATTAATGAAATCTAATATTGTTTTTTCTAACTCCATCAGATCTATGGCTAAAATTGAATTAGAAAAATATAAACTCAAGCCTAAAAATTACAATGCTATTCATTTAAGATTAGGGGATCATGACATTCTCAAAAAAGAAATGAACATAGAAAATCCTCAAATTATAAATCAAACCAATTTTAAAAATTATAATATAGATTATGAAAAATTAGTAAGAAAATGCATAAAAATATCAAAGAACAAAAGAACAGTTATTATAGCAGATAGTAACGAGTTTAAAGAATATGTTTCTAAAAAAAATATTGATAACTTTGTTGTAATGCATCAAAATAGCAAGCATTGTTCGCCTCAACCAGGGCTAATAGCTCACACAGACAATCATAACACTATCAAAGAAATAGAATTTAGATATGTAGTTCTTGATTTTTACTTGATGACTTTAGCTAAAAGTATCAATTCTTTCAGTGTGTATCCTTGGGGCTCTGGATTCCCTTACGCTGCTGCTAAAATATATAATATTCCTTTAAAGATGGAAATTATAGAATGAGCATCCTTCCTGTATTTTTACATGTTCCAAGATCAGGTGGGACATATATTCTTAATAGTCTTTTGAGAATTGCTAGAAGAGCAGAAAATAACAAAAATATTAACTATGTGTTTCCACATGGGAAAAAATATAGAGTATTAACTGACGATTTTTCTAGTAATAGGACACTGATACATAGTGTGGGATCAAATGGATTTAGAACTTTCCGTGAAGATTTGAATGATCTATATCCCAACACAAGTTTTAAATATTATATGATATTAAGAAATCCTCTGGATAGACTATATTCTCATTTTAAATATATAAAATCTAAGAAGTCTGAACATGAACCTACTCATCAGGCTATTTCTTTTGATACTTTTGAAGAATGGATTATAAATTCCCCTAAGTCTCATGGAGATTTTAACTGGCTTATTAGGCAGTTAATCGGATCAGGTAATAGAGAAATTACACAAGCAGATTATTATAGAACGTTTCATGAAATAAAGAATTTTAATGTATATCTTATGGAAGATATAGAAGTTTGTATACGAGATATATGTAAAGTACGACGATGGCCATATATACCAACAGATCCTTTCATGAAAATGAAAACACTGAATAATAGTGAGGCCAAAGACTCTATTATCTTTCAAGATATGGATAATGACTTCAAAAAAAATTTTACAGAAAAGAATTTATGGGATTTGAATCTTTACTCTAAATTTCTATTATACCATACTGAACAAAAGAAAAAACGTCGTCCAGGGTTGCGTGCTAATTTAGAGGAACTATAATATTTCATGAGACCTAGCTGGACAGATTATTTTTTGGGATTGGCTAAAGTTGCTTCGCAACGCAGTCACGATATACATACACAACATGGTTGTGTAATTACAGATCGTTTGAACAGAATTTTGGGAGTCGGTTATAATGGCTATCCGAAAAATGTAGATGATGATTCATTGCCTACATCTCGTCCAGAAAAATATGCTTGGATGATACATGCTGAAAGGAACGCTTTAGCTAATTGTATAGTTAGACCAGACGATGGGATAGCTTATGTCACAGGACAATCTTGCAATGATTGTGTCATGGCTTTATGGCAACACGGAATTACAAAAGTAGTGATGTCAGATAGTCATGGAACTAAACTTTTTGATGAAGAGCAAAAAAAACATTTCGATTTATTTGTCAAACAAAGCAAAATTGAGATAGTAAAATGTACACCAAATTTATCTTGGATAAAAAATTTATAATAAGTTAAAAAACATATTCGTGAGATTTATTGTGGTGTATTTATTAAGTACAATCAATATTAATTTACAGGCCCACATTACTCTAACTCATGATTTATCATATCTATGACAAAATCAATCTCTCAAGTTCGGGCCAAAATCAGATAATTTCTAAGGAGTCAATATGTCGGCATTAAATGAATTACAAAATTATACTTTCGTTAGTAAATATGCTCGCTGGATTGAAAGTGAGAATCGTAGAGAAACTTGGAAAGAGGCGGTCGATCGAGTTAGAGATATGATGCACACACAATATGCTGATAAAGATGTAGCTAAGGACATTGATTGGGCTTACGAACTGATGTTTAAAAAGAAGGTACTAGGTAGTCAAAGAGCTTTACAATTTGGCGGAGAGCCTATTCTAAAGCGTCACGCAAAGATATATAACTGTACCAGTTCTTATTGTGATCGTTTAAGATTTTTTCAAGAATGTTTCTGGTTACTACTTTGTGGTAGTGGCACAGGATTTAGCGTCCAGAAGCACCATATTGCAAAATTACCTAACCTATCTAGCAATAAAAAAGATAAAAGAAAAGGTGTAAAATATAAGATAGAAGATAGTATTGAAGGCTGGGCTG
>WLWF01001159.1_pt1 | contig 22927 bp, 21 predicted proteins | sample 6718331 | NCBI WGS metagenome assembly WLWF01 (sample SAMN12718692, study PRJNA515312) | sponge metagenome | isolation source: marine sponge | host: Mycale hentscheli | place: New Zealand: South Island, Marlborough, Capsize Point | collected 2003-05-01
TCTGAACGAAATCACTCTTGCTGTTGATCCCGTTAAGGCTGACGTCCTCGCTGCCGAGACTGACATCGAGAACCTGAGAATGCTTGCGGGCATTGACAGAGTAACTGGTATTATTCCTAGCGTTTACATCGGCGGGACTTTCGAATCCGCTGTTGTTCCTCAATTCTCTGCTGGTCCTCTCTCCATCGTTGGTGCAGTCAACGCTATCGGCTCTCACCTCGAGGTGGTTGCTGGCAACATTGCAAGCAACGCCGCCAATATCACTGCTAACGACGTTCAGATTGCCAAAAATATCACTGATATTGCTGCACTGGACGCTAGAGTTGTATTGCTTGAGAACGCTGTGTTCGATGGCAACGCGGGCATCGCTGCCAATGGAACACTGATTACAGGTAACACCAGTAACATTGCGAACCTTGCTAGCGCTGTCGGCGTCAACGTTGGCGACACTAACCTGGGGGCGATGGATGCCACCTACCTAGACGACAATTCTACTGTCAAGAACAACCTGAAGCAACTGAACGCTCAGGCTGTTGCTGAAGCTGCACGCGTGACTACCGTGATCTCGTCCCAGACTAGCACTGAAGGCGCTGTTAGCACCAACGCAGCCCGACTACAGACCCTGATCGACACCATCGTCAGCGTAGGCACCAACCTCGCCGATGGCGCCACCGGTAAGGAGTTCGCTGCAGCCCTTAACGCTGCAATCGCCACTGAACTCACCCCCTGAGTCACTGGCACATAACACAGGGAGGGCAATGCCCTCCTTTTTTTATGCCTAAATATAGGAAAGTAGAAATACAATGAGTGTTTCCAAACCTCAAAATAGGGCTGAGTTTAAGAAGCATATCCTTACAAAGTTAGGTGCTCCTGTCCTGGAAATCAACGTCGCGGACGAGCAATTAGATGTTGCAATCGATGATGCATTCCAGTTCTTTAATGAGCGGAACCATTTCAATGGTGTGGAGAGGGTATATCTTACGACTGAGGTGACTCCTGAATTCTATGAGTTCTTTAGAGGAAGTAAAGTAAATTATGTGGATCAGGAAGGGTTTGAGGGACCTAAAGGTAGTGGGTATAACACATACCATCACGGTATGGTAAAGGAACTACAACTAGTAGAACCAGGGAGCGACTATCCTAATGGATGGCATATGTATGAAGCCACTTCCCGTGCTAGTGTCAGACAGGTAGATTTGCTGACTAATGGGTGGGACTTAGATAAAAACACCTGGCACGATCCAGAAGAACTGCTGATGGAAGATGGATCCAATATCCAAGTACAGACTGAGAGTGCAGGTACCGGACGCGGACTTGAAGTGAAGGTACACCCAGAGCGTAGTCTCCACGGTGGACTTATTAATCTTGAGGTGTACAGGACAGGAAAGGGATATGAGGTTGGAGATTACGTTGTAATTAATGGTGGCAATAGAGATTCCGTCTGGATGGTGACAAAGGTGGACGACTCTGCACCTATGTTTGGTACGACTCCTATCCTAGAACAGAATAACTTTATTGTGATGCCAGACGACGTCGTTGGTGTTACACGTATCCTGAAGACTAACGGTGGCACTGGATTGGGAGGTATCATCCCTGGAGGTATGGTGTATCCACTGCTGTTTGGTGGGATGAGTGGCAACGGTAACTGCGATGGTATGGGATTCGGACTGGCTCAGTTCTGGATTATGAATGAGTATCTGGCACTGATTGACTTCATGTTCCATCCTCCCAAGATGTATAACTTCAACCAGAGGACACACCATCTGCATATTGATGGAGACATCAAGCGAGGTTCTATACTTGCGTTCGAATGTATGGTAAAACCTAGTCCGGACGTGTATCCTGACTTGTGGAACGACATGTGGCTTAAAGAGTTCTCGACCGCACTTGTTAAAGCACAATGGGGAAGAAACCTTACCAAATACAACCAGGTGCAATTGCCAGGAGGCATCGTCATCAACGGTGAGCGCATTTTGTCTGACGCACAGAAGGAACTTGATACGATTCGTCAACGATTTGCCATGGATTGGGCAGATCCCTGCCTCGATGCGGTAGGATAAATACTAGTAATCAACCCTTCATTATGAAAAGATTTATTGCAATGGCAGCCCTGGCTGCGTTTGGTGTGCCTGCTCTTGCTGAGCCAGAAATCACCAGATGGAACACCCCACACTCTATGGGATGTATGATGATGCGTGAATGCACCACCGATGTTAGAAAGGTTAGAAACGTCGATGAGCTAGAAGCTCAACTCGGTGTGTATTTCAACGACCCCAACAGAGCTGAGTTGGAGAGCATCTTTGCCAGCCTGAACGCAACTGGTATTGAATTCTTCACTGCTCCTGACAAGTACTTCGTGACTAGAACACGAGGTGTGTACTACACAGTTGGCAACAAGTTCTATCTGAATGCCAAGTATATGACGAGCCAGGACATCGTTATGAATGTCATTCGTCACGAAGGATGGCACGCAGCACAGGACTGTATGGCTGGTAGTCTACAGAACTCTCAGATCGCAGTCATCTGGCAAGACGGTGTCGTTCCTAACGGATACGTGGTGCGAGCCAACGTTGCCTACGCTATGATGCCTGCTGCTATTCCTTGGGAGGCAGAAGCCATCTGGGCAGGCGACACCCCATACCAAACTGCCAATGCTCTGAAGGCTTGTGCCAGTCCTGATGGCAAGATGTGGGATGTCTACACCCCAACACCAATGACTGGAGAGTGGCTGGTTGACAATGGTTACTGGGATGGAGTCACGCGATAAATAACAAGAAAAGGATATAATGCCTCACACCAGTCCCTATTTTAACTCAGTATGGCCGGGTCAGACTGCTGAGCAGGGACTGGTTGACGACCTCGTTCGGGAACAAATCAAAATATATGGACTTGATGTCCTCTATATGCCTCGTAGGCATCTGAACCTGGACCACCTGTTACACGAGAGCACTAAGGTTGCCTTTGAGATGGCTATGCCCATCCCAATGTACCTGAAGACTGTCGACGGGTTCGACAATGGGATGGAGCTGCTGTCTAAGTTTGGTGTCCGTAGCTCAGACGAGATCACGCTGGTGATGTCTCGTTCTGAGTTCACAACATACTACTCTCCATACTTAAAGTCTTATTACAACGGCATCAATGGAGATGCGCCTGGATCTCAACTCGATCCACTTGTTGGAGAGATCGACAGCCGTCCCAAAGAGGGAGACTTGATATTCTTCCCCTTTGACAATAGCATTTTTGAAATCAAGTACGTCCAGTTCGATCAGCCGTTCTTCCAGCTAGGCAGAGGATACGTCTTTGAGATACAGTGTGAGAAGTTCGAGTACAGTGGAGAGGAGTTCAAGACTACCTACGACAGTGTCGACCAGGCTCAGGTTGGTGCGGAGTACTACAGAATGGACTTCGAGATCGACCCTGGATACACCAGGACGTTCGATCAGTTCGAGCGAGTTACTATCCACGACATCACTGGTGTAGGAGAGCTATACGATGAGTACGGTGGCTACTGGGACATCTTGTATGACGGTTCCGACACTCACATCATTGCACAGGACGGTACTTACCTTGCTACCAATGTCTTCGAAGCGACTCCATATGACATCACGACTGAAGAAGGAGATGTTATTGAGCACCACAACCGACCTGGCGGTGGCATCATCGCAGAAGGTCTCGGGCTCCGCTGGGACTACGGAGAGGAGGGGCTGCTCCAGACAGACGGTGTCAGAAACTTCATCTTCCACAGAGATCCAGGTTTGCTGCACCGTGTCGACCAAGTCCAGGGCACAGTGATGGACTGGAATACACAAGACTTTAAGCTGACTGTTGGTGAGCTAACAGACAACGATCCACAGCAAGAGGACGCTAACCACGACCTGACAATTAATAGGATGGACACAGTTGTTATCATCGGTCAGACCAGTGGAGCATACGCTGTAGCACATAAAGCAGGCACAGAACGCAAGGCGTTTGATGACGCAGACGTTATCCAGGAAGAGTTCGATCAGATTAAGATCGTCGATGACTTCGATGAGAACCCATTTGGCTTCGTCTAAATACCATTGTACAACAGTTTATTATGCTCGGACAATATTATTATCACCAAATCTTTCGTAAGTCGATCATTTCGTTCGGCACCATCTTTAACAATATCATTGTTAAGAGGAAAGATCCTGCGAGAAAACAAGAAGATAATCTAGAAGCTTATAAAGTTCCGTGTCAATACGGTCCTATTCAGAAATACTTGGCGATGATTGCCGCCGAGCCCACCCCTGAGCGCCAAGCCTATCAGATCAGTCTCCCTCGTATCTCTTTTGAGATCAAGGGACTGAACTATGACGGCTCACGAAAGCTGGTACCTACTCAGTTCGCTAAGACGGTACCTCCTAAGGGTAAGGATGCAGATGGAAAGCCTATCCAGTACAGTCAGTTCCTCCCTGTCCCATATAATCTGGACATCGAACTGAACATCATCTCCAAGAATCAGGATGATGGACTTCAGATTCTGGAACAGATTCTACCTAACTTCCACCCTTCCCTGAACGTTTCTATTGAGGTGATTGATGAAACACACGAAGAGCGCGACATTGCAATTGTCCTTAACGGCGTGGGTTATACTGATGATTATGAGGGTGATTATACACAGAGAAGAACACTACTCTGGACACTCAACTTCACAGTAAAAACATATCTCTTCGGACCTGTCGACGCACAGAGAGACATCAGAAAGATTACTCTCGATTACCGTTCCGACATTGTCAAACGCCCTGCCGAGTTGCGATACTCTGCAGAGGTTAAGTCTACCAGACGTCCTCCTGAACCACGAGACAAGATTGATCCTACCGAGGGAGCATACAAAGTTGTGGAAGAATACCAGGACTTGCTGGCAGACGATCAAGATTTCTTCGGGCTCAGCTAATGTCTTCTTTCGACAGCCTCAACGACACCTTCGACATCACACCAACCGAGCCGGAAGCAAAGCCGGTAAAGGTTAAGGCAGAGATCGTCGCTTCAACCAAAGACGATCAGGCAAAGGACTACAACTATGCCAGAGGACAACTCTATAATATTGTAGAGAAGATGCAGGAGTCTCTTGACGGAGCAATGGAGGTGGCACAACAGTCAGATCACCCCAGAGCATACGAAGTCGTTTTTGCAGGTGCCAAGCACGCTGCTGATGTTGTCGAGAAGATTGGAGACCTTCATAAGAAGATGAAGGACTTAGAGATGGATGAGGTGAAGGTGCAGGCAACCCAGAACAACACCACCAACAACGTGTTTATGTCAGGGAGCACAAAGGACTTGATGATGATGCTCAAAGAGCAACAGAAAGAACAGAATAAATAACTAAAAATCAGATAGATGAAAACCTACAAAGAGTTAATGGAGAGAGCATTCTCTCCCGCTGGACAAGCGGCAAGGGCTAAGATGAGGCAGCAGGGTGATTTTAATGCTGCAAGAAAAGCGTATGATAAATCCAAGGCAGCCAACCCAGATCCAAAGGCGTTGCCTCCAGGTAAACAGGGAGGTAGTTTATCGCCCACTAAAGGAGGTGCCCTAGCACATAGACCGGCTGACACAGGAAGAAATCTTGTCAAGCAAAAGAGCAGTGCCCTTGCTACTAGTAAGCCTGGTGCTCTTGCAACCACTCCCAAACCCAAGTCAGGTGCTTTAACCACAACTAACAAACCAGGTGATAACTCTAACAAGATGGGTAGAGTACCCAATCCATACAGATATGGACAGCCACCCGACGGTCCTCAAAGCAGACCACAAAAACCTCAAAAGAATAAAAAGAAAAAGGGTCCAGGGCCAGTCCGGAAAGGATTCAACTTCTTAAAGAAAGGTTTAAATAACACCGTGACAGATGGACAACCAGAATCGTCTGGCGGCGGCATTGACGCACCCAAGCGTGGTGTCTACAACTGATGACACTAAATAAATCCATAGGACAAGATGCTACAATGAGCGACGAACTAAGTTTTATCTCCCGAGAAGGGATTCAAAAAATTAAAGACTCTGTCATTGGTGGAGCACTTGGTGAAATCAAGGCTAAACTTAGCGAGATGGATATCAAGGTTGCAGAGCAGCCTAAGAAAGAAGCACCAACCTTTAAGGCAGAGCCTAGGTATGATGGGTTAGATATTGCTAATAAGATGACGGACTTGTATAGGTCTAACATCAAAGAGAAGAAAGATGAGGAAGAGAAGTCTGAGTTAGGGTGTCCACAACCTGTAACGATTGCGTCTAAGGTTAACGCTAGGGCACTTGCTAATGCCTTGGTGGGTATCCGTAACGGTGGTGACGCTGGGCGTTCTGTTGCCCTTGCTGGTCCTAACGGTGGTAACGTAGGCATCGGAACCTGCGGACCAACAGTCGGTGTGATGGCGATGTCCGTCGAGGAGTATGAAGCTCATATCAATCAGATGTTCCTTGTCGAAGACGAAGAGGAGGAGACTGTTCAGACTGGACCAGAACTTCTGGTAGAAACTGTTGCGGTGACTGTCCTCGAGGACGCTCTACTCCAGCTAGAAGACATCTCCTGGCAGTCCATCGACAAAGTAATGCGTCAGATCTGTGTCGAGCACGGACTGACACCCAAGCAACTCCACAAAGATTTTAAAACCAAGCACGGGATGATTCCTGATGAGTGGGCTAAGCAACACCAGATGACAGAAGAGGTGGGCTGGTATCCACTGGACGAGATGTCCCGTATCTTCGAGTCTATCGGTGGTGTGTATGAGGTTGTCTTTATGTTCCGTGGTGGACGGCAGAGACTGAAGTTTTACTGGCCCTCCCCCGAACCACCAACCGAAGAGGATATGCAGGACGCTTGTGTTAAGTTCTGGCCTGGTGCACGTCTCCTAACATTCTACTTGGCACACGAAGACCCAGGTAACTACAGCAGCACGATGGTGATTGTACCTGCTGTCACAGAGAACTTTGAGGTGCTCCCTGACGACCTCTGGGACTTTATGTCAGAGGAAGACAGTGTAATCTTTGACGACATTGCTGCCGAGGTAGGCGAACCTGTCTCCCCTGTCTACCTGACAGAAGACGAAGACGAGTTCGAGGTTGACGTAGCAGACCACGATACTGGTGAGATCAAGACCGTTGTATTCGGCGAAGGTAAGAAAGGTCTCTGGGACAATATCCACGCCAAGAGAAAGAGAGGAGAGGATCCTGCTAAGAAAGGTGATAAGGATTACCCCAAGACCCTGAACGTGGAGGGTCTAGAAGCAGCTAGAGACAACGTCGGTGCTAGCAGTTGCTGGAAAGGATATAAGGCAAAGGGAACTAAGAAGAAAGGTGGCAAAGAAGTTCCTAACTGTGTCAAGGAGGAGGAAACCCCCTCTGTAGAGACGAAGTATAAGAGAGTGATGGAGCGTCAAGAAACTCGCAACCAAAAGATCCAAGACAAAGCACATAAGAAATACGGTACAGTACAAGAAGGCGACGAGATGAAAGGTATGTCCCAGAAGTCTGGTGACAAGAGAAGCACGGACTCTGGTGCTGGTATGACATCCAAGGGTGTTGCCAAGTACAACAGACGCACTGGTGGCAACCTTAAGACTGCCGTCACAACGCCCCCGTCTAAGCTCAAGGCAGGATCTAAGGCAGCAGGCAGGCGCAAGTCCTTCTGTGCAAGGTCCAGAGGCTGGAACGGCGAGAGAGGCAAGGCTGCTCGTAGAAGGTGGAACTGTTAGGATAAATACTGAAAAGGTGTATTATTATGCTGTCGACAGAGTACAGGCTCCGGCTTGAGTTCATCTGCCAGAGAATTGCGACAAACCAAGAAGTTCAACTAGACGAAATGATTTGGGCTAACAAGTTAGCCAAGGCGAATCGTTCTGCTGGTGAGATGCTAAGGAAAGCCAGAAGACAATCACGATTTAGCATTGAGGAAGGTAGCTGTGACGATTTTTTGAACCAGATGGATCTGGGTGACCCGGATCCGTCTAGGCATAGCACTGGATTTGGTAGTGCTGATGAAATCTCCGACTGGTTTCACCAAGAACGCACCGATGACTGGAGGCAACACGACTAATGCCTGATCTTGATTATAAAGGAAACCCCCTGCTGAAACAGAGGGGAGTCCAAATTGATTTTACTAAGAAACAAGTCCAAGAGGTTATCAAGTGCTCACAAGATCCAGAGTACTTCTTAACGAACTACATCAAAGTTATCTCACTGGACGAAGGTATCGTTCCCTTCATACCATACCCCTTCCAACAGAAACTGATTGACAGTTTCCACAACAATCGTTTTAGTATTTGTAAGCTACCCCGTCAGTCTGGTAAGTCAGTGACTGTTACGGCGTACCTTATTCACCAGGCTATCTTCCGTGACAACATCAACATCGCCATCCTGGCGAACAAAAGGGAGACGTCCTTCGAGCTTATGGCGAAGCTCCAAACGTCCTACGAGAACCTTCCTAAGTGGTTACAACAGGGTGTCCTCGCTTGGAACAAAGGATCTATTGAACTTGAGAACGGTTCTAGAATTACTGCGTCTTCCACTTCATCATCGGCTGTCCGTGGTTTTTCATACAACATTGTTATGTTGGACGAGTTCGCGTTCGTTCCGACGAACGTTGCTGAAGACTTTTTCAGTTCTGTATATCCTACTATCTCCTCTGGTAAAAGTACCAAGGTAATTATCGTCTCTACCCCTAACGGGATGAACCACTTCTATAAGTTGTGGAACGACGCTGAGAACAATAGGAACTCTTATCGTGCCACCGAGGCACACTGGAGTGAGGTACCAGGCAGAGACGAAGCCTGGAAGGAAGAGACGATTGCTAACACATCTCAGCAACAGTTCGCACAGGAGTTTGAGTGCGACTTCATTGGTTCTGCTGGTACATTGATTGCTGGATCTAAACTTAAAAACCTGTCATATAACAACCCTATTCATAGCTCAGGCGGTTTGGACATCTTCGAGCAGCCACAGCAGGGACACGAATATATCATGACTATTGACGTGTCTCGTGGTATGAAACTAGACTACTCTGCTTTTATCTTGGTTGACATCACCTCGTACCCTCATAAAATCGTAGGTAAATATAGGAACAACGAGATTAAACCGATGCTGTTCCCAGACATCATCGTCCAGGTAGCAAAGAATTATAATAACGCTTGGCTATTGGTGGAAGTCAATGACATCGGTGATCAAGTAGCATCGCAGATTTACTATGACCTGGAGTATGAGAACCTACTGATGACTGCTATGCGAGGTAGGTCAGGACAGGTGCTGGGACACGGGTTCTCTGGTGGTAAGGTGCAGCTGGGACTGAAGATGGCTAAGGCACCTAAGAAGTTGGGTTGTTCTAACCTGAAACAGATGGTGGAGTCGGACAAGGTTCTGTTCAACGACTTCCAGATCATTAACGAACTGACAACCTTTGTGGAGAAGAGAGACACCTTCTCAGCGGAGGACGGGTGTCACGATGACCTTGTGATGTGCATGGTTATGTATGCCTGGGCAGTGGCACAGGACTACTTCAAGGAGATGACTGATCAGTCCATCCGAGAAGAGTTGTATGAGAAGGATAAGGATCAGTTAGAGGAAGACATGTCACCCTTCGGGTTCATCGTCGACGGTGGAGACGACTATGAGATGGATGCTAACGGACAGTTCTGGAAACAGGAGTGGGAGCACCAAAGATACGACAAGTACAGGGACAAAATGGACGAATATGGCATGCCACACAGCCCATACGAGTGGGGTGGAGGCGGCACTCCAAATACTGACTGGTGGTAGGTAAGGAGTTGCTTCCTTCTACCACCCTGAACTACTGCAAATAGTTTTCTCGCAGGGTGCCTTTTTCTAAATAAAAGTGAATATAATCATATTCGGGAGACAACTAAATGGTTATTAAAACCGCCTCCCCAGGTGTTATCGTCAATGAAGTCGATTTAACCAGGGGAACTAGTGACGCAATCACTACGAATATTGGCGCTCTCTGCGGTCCATTTCAGCGTGGTCCCGTCGACGAGATTACTAAGATTCATACTGAAGATGAACTCGAAAGAGTTTTTGGACGTCCAACGGACGAGAACTATGAGTACTGGTGGACTGTATCTAACTTCTTAGATTACGGCGGCGTATGCTACGTCGTTCGTTGCGACGACGAGATCGGTGACGCCACTGCTGAAGAGTACAACCTAGACACGGGTGGCCAACAGGCTATGCGTAACGCTGTTGATGTGCTCAACAACCAGGGCGAAGCGATCTATGTCAAGAACCAAGATCACTTCACTGAAGACTTTGAGAACCAAAGCACCCACCCTGCTGCTTTCCTTTCCAGAAACCCTGGAACTTGGGGCAACAACATTGGCGTTGCGATGATTGATGCTGGTGCAGACTATCAGTTTGTGCTTAAGGCAGGCAACATCCGCGACGGAGTTACCAACAGAAACGAAGCTGACGACACCCTGTTCTCACAGGTTGTTGAAGGTGGCGAAGTAATTGGTGAGTACATCAAGGTTGCTGCTTCTTTAGGTGACTTTGGATCCGAACTGACTGACGACGACACCGTATACCCTGTATACGTCGAAGCGTATGAGGATGCCGGTAACACCTTGCTGGACGGTAAGGGATATATCACCGCATATAACGACGGTGTGTTCCAGATTCTGGTTACCTCCGGACGCTTCCAAGAGGGAGACACACTCACCAAGGGTGTAGCTTCTGTTGGTTTCGTTGCTGCTGTGGTGACAAAAGTTTACCCAATGGGTAAGCACATCGCTTATAAGCCTAACAACATCGACGCTTCGCTGCTTGCTGAGACTGGGGACAACCTCTTCTCTGACAATGGAGACAGCCTCGACATCTTGGCTGAGTATGTTGTACCTGGTGGTACCGACAACGATCGTATCGTTGACACCATCTGGGAAGCACAGACATACAGCGTGCTCGACGGCAACAACTTGTTCGCTTGGCCGATCAGACCTCGCAACAACCAGAAAGCACGCGTGCTTGGACCAGGAGAACTGGGCGAGACATACATCTACAATTCTAGAAGCGAAGAGTGGGTGAATGCTTATGAGCCTGCTCCTGGCGACTGCCTTTTTGATGGCGACAACGTCTTCGAGATTGAGTTTGCTGGTGACTGGTACAGACAGCAGGTTGCATTCCAAGGACTGCCCTGGTACAGACTGGCTTCACGCCCTGGCACTTCACCTGATGCACAGGACAGAGGTTCTAAGAACGACGAGATGAACATCGTTGTTTATGATGCCACTGGAGACCTGACTGGTTCTAAAGGTAACGTCCTTGAGACCTACATTGGTGTATCGAAGTTCTATAACGCTAAGACTCCTGAGGGAGAAACGAACTATTATGCAGATCGCATCAATGAGTTCTCTGACATGTTGTTTGCACTCCGTCCAGTCAAGGGTACCAACGGTCCTCTGAACGATGGAAAAGCTGAAGTTGGTTACCCACTTTCGGCAGACACGTACGCTGAGTACATTATCCCTGGCGTTAGAACCCTCTTTGGTGGTGTCGACACACTGACTTCTACCCTGGGCGAATTGCAGTACGCTTATAACAAGTTCGACATCGAAGCAGTCTTCGATCTCGATTACATTCTGCAGGGTCCTGCAGGTAACAACCTGAATGACGCTGTAGCTAAGGCTAACTTCCTTATCTCTATCGTTGAAGAGCGTAGAGACTGCATGACTTTCCTGTCGCCCCCGCGCTACATGGTGGTCAACCAAGACGACGCTGCCCGCATGACGGTTAACGTAGTCAACTGGGCTAACGAGCTTAGCTCCTCTTCATATGCTGTCTTTGACAGTGGTTACAAGTATCAGTACGACCGCTTCCGCGATCGTTACTGCTACAACCCCCTCAATGGTGACACTGCTGGCACCCTGGTTTACTCTTCCTTTAGAGCTGAGCCCTGGTTCTCACCTGCTGGTTTCCAAAGAGGACAAATCCGGAACGCTGTTAAGCTTCCGTTCAATCCTTCCAAGAAGCAACGCGACGACCTTTACTCTAACAGAGTTAACCCAGTCGTTGACTTCCCTGGAGAGGGTACCGTTCTTTACGGTGACAAGACTGCGCTGGCTTACAGCTCTGCCTTCGACCGTATCAACGTAAGACGCCTGTTCCTCATCTGCGAAAAAGAGATTGCTAAGATCTCCAAGACGACGTTGTTCGAATTCAACGATGAAGTAACCAGAACGCTCTTCAAGAATAACGTGAACCCCTTCCTGAGAAACGTACAATCCAAGCGTGGTATGTACGACTTCCTGGTTGTGTGTGATGACTCCAACAACTCCGAAGCGATTATCGATCGCAACGAGTTTGTTGCCGACATCTACATCAAGCCATCCCGTTCCATCAACTTCATTACTCTGAACTTTGTTGCTACGAAGACTGGCATGTCGTTCTCTGAGGCGGTTGGCCTCAATAGACGCACCTCATTCTGATCTTAAAGGAAAATAACAATGGCACTTAGAAAGAGATCTATTGAGGATTTTAAAGCAATCCTCCAGGGGGGCGGTGTACGCCCCACCATGTTCCAGGTGGAAATGTCTTTCCCTTCCACAGTAGTGGCAGACCAGACACAGGCAACTGAAGAAGGTATCTTCCTCATCAAAGCTGCCAACCTACCTGCAGCAAACGTCGGTAACATCGATGTCCCATTCAGAGGGCGTAAGCTCAAGGTTTCTGGCGACAGAAGCTTCGATGATTGGAGCATCACCGTTACCAACGATGTTACATTCAGAATCAGAAAAGCATTTGAAGAGTGGTCTGAGCGCATTCAGAACATGAACTTTGCTATCGGTTCTAACACACTGACTGACTACTTTGGTTCCGCCATCGTGCGTCAGTTGGACAGAGATGGACAGCAACTGAGAGCTTACCGCTTCGAAGGCATTTGGCCTACGACTGTCGGTGACATCGGACTGGACTTCGACACCAATGACACTGTTGAGGACTACGAAGTAACACTTTGTGTTCAATACTTCAGTGCTATTGAGGTTGGTGATCCTTACACCTCTGCTACTGCCGTCGACGCTGGCGCAGACCTCAACGCTATCACGAGCTAAGAGATACACATTTTTATCAGGGGGGGCTCCGGCCCCTCTTTTTTTGTGGATAAATAAGTTATAAAGAGATAGAGCCCTGTGAATCCAGAACAGAATCAAAATACAGGTAATCAGGATGGTAGGCTGTTTGGTTTTTCGTATCAGCAACCAGACTTAGATGAACTAGCAAGTAAGGTATCTCCCGTACCACCGAACATGGACGACGGTGTTACCGTCGCTGGCGGTGGCATCATGGGGTATGGTGTCGACATGGGAGCAGGCTCCCAGAAGGAAGTTGATGCTATCAAAAACTACAGATGTATGGCTCTTCACCCTGAGGTGGACAGCGCAATTGAGGACATCGTGAATGAGGCAATCACCTCAGACACCAACGACACCCCGGTGGCAATTGACTTGTCTAACCTGGATGTGTCAGAGAGAATCAAGACGATTATCAGAGAAGAGTTCGGTTACATCCTGCACCTCCTTGACTTTAACAATAAGGCACACGAGATGTTCCGCCGCTGGTATATTGATGGGAGACTTTATTATCATAAGGTTATTGATCTGAATAACCCTGAGCGTGGCATCACTGACATCCGTAATATTGACGCCCTTAAAATCAAACTGATGAGGGAGTATCAGAAACCCACTCTCCCTGAACCTATCCTTCGTAACACAAACAAACCACTGTCTGCCAACCAACCACAGGTATTTGGACAGGCAATGAACCAGTTCCCTGCTCGTGTTATCGAGTACTTCTTATACAATAAGAAGGGAATGAACTACATGGGACAAGGCTACGGCGGTCCTAACAATAGAAGCAACACAGTCCGCATCGCCAGAGACGCGGTGACTTACATTACCTCTGGGCTGGTAGATGCTAACAGTGGACAAGTCCTGTCCTACCTTCAGAAGGCAAACAAGTCCCTCAACCAACTGCGTTGGATGGAGGACGCTATTGTCATCTATCGTATGGCAAGAGCACCAGAGAGACGCCTGTTCTACATCGACGTCGGCAACCTTCCTAAGGCAAAGGCGGAGAACTATCTCCGTGACGTGATGGCTCGTTACCGTACCAAGGTTACCTATGACCAAGCAACGGGAGAAATCCGAGACGACAAAAAGTACATGTCCATGCTCGAAGATTATTGGTTGCCCCGTAGAGAGGGAGGCCGTGGCACAGAAGTGTCTACTCTGCCAGGTGGACAGAACCTGGGAAACCTCGAGGATCTAAAGTACTTCCAAGACAAACTGTACAAATCACTTAACGTTCCCACCTCCAGACAGGACGGCGACTCTGGTTTCCAGATCGGACAGTCCGATAACATCATGAGAGACGAGGTTAAGTTTGCTAAGTTCGTTGGACGTATGAGAAAGAAGTTCTCTTATATGTTCGTTGACTTCCTCAAGACTCAGCTAGTACTGAAGGGTGTTGTGTCTCCTAAGGAGTTCGAATCCATGCAGGAGCACATCACCTTTGACTTCATCTATGACAACCACTTCTCTGAGCTCAGAGAGATGGAAATGCTACAGAACAGACTGCAGGTTGCTGCTCAGGCAGAGCCTTACCTCGGCAAATACTTCTCTGTCTATCAGGTACGCAACAGACTGCTGGGATACACCGACGGAGAGATCAAGGAGATCGACCAGCAGATTTCTTACGAGAGAAACGTTGGTATCATTCCAGATCCCAATGCTCAACTCATGCAACAAGAGCAACAAGATGCAGCGGAGAACCCGCCCGACTTGGAGGCGGGCATGGCAATGGGGGACCTGGATATGTCAGGAGACCCTGCACAACAAATTGCCGCAGACCCATCACTGGGTGGTGGAAGCGTCTCAGGTGGCGCTGCTGGCGGCGGTGGAATGGGTGCTGGAGCAGGCACCGCCCCCATGTGATTTTATAAATAACCAAAACAGAAATTATTATGTCCAGAGTTGCAGAACTAATTGATTTGATTGTGCAGGGTAAGAACGCTGAGGCGTCTGACGTTCTCAACACGGAGCTATTGGCTCGTTCTTATCAAGCAATCAATGACATCAAACCTGAAATCTCATCGGAGTACTTTGCTCCTGTGATTGACGACGCACTATCACCAGAGGAATCCGAATGAAGTTAATCAGAGAAGAGGTCGAAGCCGTAGAGGTTTTGGTCGAAGAGAAGGCTGGTAAAAAGCACTTTTATATTCAAGGTCCTTTTCTACAGGGCGATGTCAAAAACCGCAACGGCAGAATCTATGAAAGCTCCATCCTTGCTAAAGAAGTTGGAAGGTATAATGAGTCGTACGTATCGAAGAATCGTGCGATGGGGGAACTGGGACATCCCGATGGACCGACGGTCAATCTGGATCGCGTTTCTCACAAAATCACATCACTGAAACAAGAAGGGAGCAACTTCATTGGAAAGGCTAAGATCCTTGAGACACCCATGGGACGTATCGCCGGAGCCCTCCTCAATGATGGGGTTACGCTGGGCGTTTCTTCACGCGGCATGGGATCTCTCGTTCAGCGCAATGGTGCTAACTATGTGGGTGAAGACTTCATGTTGGCTACTGCTGCTGACATTGTTGCAGATCCCTCAGCTCCAGATGCTTTCGTCCAAGGTATTATGGAAGGAAGAGAATGGGTATGGGACAACGGACTGCTGAGAGAGCAGGATGTTGCCCGAGTACAGCAGCAAATTAACGACGCTCCTGCACATCAACTCGATGAAACTGTACTAAACGGTTTCTATGAGCTGCTGATGGGTTGAGTTTTCCGCGAATCTCAGTAGAAACTTAGCAGTAAACTCTAAATAACTCAGACTAAATAATTGTAAATCACGATTAAAAATGGCACAATCTAGAACGGCAGTCAACGCCAAAGCTGGCGCTGGCGAAGGCCGAGAAACTATTTCCCCTTCGTTGGTTCCCGGTCAGTCTATTAATGACATCGGTGGAGTGACAGATAAGAATTCGAAAGCAGAAGACGACTCTTCTAAGCTTGACGTATATAAAGGTGCACCTGGTCAGGTTAGTGGTGACCCACAACAGAAAGGCGCCTCTGCTAAGGGCCTTGACGGTCCCGGTCCTGCCGCTCCTGGTGAAGGTAAAATCGGAACAGATAAAATTCCTGGTAGTGGTAGCGAAGATGGTACTAAGTCTCGTGGTTCCCAAAAGGGGATCGAGGGATCCATTGGCACATCCGTCCTTCCCGGCGGTGGTAAGTCCAGTGGGGTAGCCGAGCACATCGAAGTCGATGAGAAAGCTACCGGTGCCCTGGATGAGCTCGCCGAGAACCAAGGTGCTTCTGATGACTTTAAAACTAAAGCCAGAATCATCTTTGAAGGTGCGCTGAACCAAAAGCTTCAGCTGGAAGTATCCAGACTGGAGGAAGAATTCTCCTCGAGGTTCGAGCAGGAAATCACAGACATCGCCGAGAAGGTTGAGTCGTTCCTGAACTACACCTCCCAACAATGGTTGGAGGAGAACAAGCTTGTGGTCGAGAATGGTATCCGCAATGAGCTCTCAGAGAGCTTTATGCAGGGCCTCCGGTCACTCTTTGAGGACCATTATGTCACACTTCCAGATGAAAAGTATGACATCTTTGAATCTATGGTCGCCAAACTTGATGATATGGAAGACAAGTTGAACGAGCAAATCGAAACCAACGTCAATCTGTCCAGTCAGATGTCTGGATTCCAACGTCAGTCCATCTTGGCTGATGTATCATGGGATCTTTCGGAAACTGGCAAGGAAAAGATGGCAGGTCTCGCCGAGTCCGTTGAGTTTGAAAGTGATGAAAATTATCGTCAGAAGCTCAACATCCTGAAGGAGTCTTTCGTCTCCTCCCAAGCTGAACCTCAGCAGGAGACCGAGTACCTTGAGGAGTCTGCTGAAGCTCCTGCACCTGGAATGTATGACGGCTTGACTAGCAGCATGGCTCAATATGCTGCAGCGCTGTCACGCACCCTTAAATGAATTAACTAGAAAGGAAACCCACTAATGTCTAACCATCTTGTAGAAAAGTGGTCACCTATTCTGAATCATCAAGATCTTCCTGAGATTGCTGATCCATACAGAAGAGCAGTGACCGCACAACTTCTCGAAAACCAAGAGAAGTTCCTTAACGAGCAAGCAGTAATGCAAGGCTCCTCAGGACTCCTCCAAGAGTCCCCCACCATGTCCGTTAACGCCACTGGTTACCAGGGCTTGACTGGTGGTTCTGTCAACGGCGGTGTCGACGGCACCCTCAACGCTGACACTGGCCCCCGCGCTGGCTTCGATCCCGTTCTGATCTCCTTGATCAGACGCTCCATGCCTAACCTGATCGCCTATGACATCTGCGGCGTGCAGCCCATGTCTGGTCCTACCGGCATGATCTTCGCGATGCGTGCCAAGTATGACGGTCCCGACGGCCCGAACGAAGCATTCTTCGACGAAGCTGACGTCACCTTCTCCAACGGCGCTGATCGTTTCCGCGACGGCAGCCAAGGTTACAACCCTCCTAACCTCGATGATCGCGGTCAGTTCATCCCTGTCGGTGCTGACAACCAGGTCACCATATACAATGAGTCCACTGGAACCTGGTCCAACGGTCCTGTCGTTGGTTACCAGAGACTTGACAAAGATGGAACTGTTGTAGTTCCTCCTGCCGCCAATCCCATGAGTGGCAACGGTTGGGATAGCCCCTTCGATGGCCCTGCTGGTGGTTCAGAGTATGACTTTGAAGCCGACGGTGGATATGATGCTGCTGAAGGTCCTAACGCTCTGAGCGGCAAGAAGACCATCAACCATCCTTACGTTCCCGGTGAGACCCCAAGAAGCTTGGGCGCACCCACTGGCGATCCCCTCAATCCTGCCAAAACCTACAGAGCTAACCCTGGTCTGCTGGACGACGCAATGTCGCCTGGTGGTTACATGAACGACCCCAACACCGATGGTACTTACGGCAACTCCGATCCCGCTAAGTATCCTGCTGGTGGCTGGAACGGCAACCCTAATGGACCTCACTACGATCCTCGTCTGAACGAGATGTCGGGCATGAGCAAGGCTCAACTCGAGCGTCTTGGCGAACCCGGTAACGAGTTCCGTCAGATGGGCTTCTCGATCGAGAAAGCTGTCGTTGAGGCACGCGGTCGCGCCCTCAAGGCTCAGTACTCGATGGAACTGGCACAGGATCTTCGCGCTATCCACGGACTGGACGCCGAAGCTGAGCTGGCTAACATCCTCTCCTCTGAGATTCTTGCTGAAATCAACCGCGAGGTTGTTCGCACCGTCTACAGAACTGCAATCCCTGGCGCACAGAACAATGTGAACACGCCTGGAATCTTTGACCTCGACCTCGACTCCAACGGACGTTGGAGCGTTGAGAAATTCAAAGGTCTGCTGTTCCAGATTGAGCGTGACGCTAACGCGATTGCTCAACTGACTCGTCGTGGCAAGGGCAACATGATCATCTGCTCCGCAGACGTTGCTTCCGCTCTGACCATGGCTGGTGTGCTGGACTACACCCCTGCACTGAACGCTAACCTGAGTGTCGATGACACCGGCAACCTGTTCGCTGGTACCATCAACGGCAAGATGAAGGTCTACATCGATCCTTATTCTGCTAACATCTCTAACACCCACTACTACGTGGTTGGTTATAAGGGCACCAGCGCCTATGACGCTGGCCTCTTCTACTGCCCATATGTGCCGCTGCAAATGGTCCGCTCGGTCACCGACCAGACCTTCCAGCCAAACATCGGCTTCAAGACCCGCTACGGTCTGATCGCTAACCCCTTCGCTGAAGGTCCTTCCGGTCCTTACAACCAGGGCTTGGGTCGCCTCGCCGACAACACGAACCGCTACTACAGACGCGTTCGTATCGACAACCTGATGTGATCTAGATATAAATCACTCCTTGGCCGTCCCTAAATATAGGGACGGCTTTTTTATTGACTATGAATAGTCACATGGAGGGAGACGAGGAGGAGTTTTCATATAATATCAACTTCAACCACTTGGGGATGACTATGTTTTATGATCACCTGTGTTATGCTATTGAGACATGGCCTGGTGCTCCACGACGTCCGGCGCAAGAGCAAGAGATGCTGCAGCAGCTAAAGATGCAAGCCTTCGCTTCTCTATTGGAGAACAACTACGAGAATTATGGCACAACAAACTAATAACAATTCCCAACCCCCGGAACAGTCCTGGAAGACAATTGAGAACAGAAACTTCCTGTCTCCTGTTGGCTTTAAGTTCTCCATTGACAGGATGCGTGGGGTTGACTTCTTCTGTCAGTCAGCATCAGTTCCATCTATCCAGATGCAGTCTGCGGACACAGGGACACGTTTCAATAAGAACCGCAACCCAGGCGATGAGTTATATTACGAAGACTTATACATCAAGTTCTTGGTAGATGAGAACATGAAGAACTGGTGTCAGGTGCATGACTGGATGAGGGAGATCTCTACACCTTACAGTAGCCATGAGTTCAAGTTCGACAGAGGCACAAGGAAGAGCCAGCATAACAGATACAACGAGACGAACGGTGACCTGAAGATGGCAAACAACCAGTGGCGTTGTGACTGCTCCCTCTTCATTCTCTCCAGTAACTACAGACCAGTAGCAGAGTTTATCTTTAGAGACGCCTGGCCTGTCAACCTTACGACAATTAACTTTGATGCCGGAGTGGCGGACGTCCAGTACTTTACAGCAGAGGCAACACTACGCTATAATTACTATGACTATTACATCTATGAGGCTGCAGAAGCAACCGATGCATCGATGGAACCTAATTACAGACGCTCACAGGAGGGAGTAGCACTGCCTTGAACCTTGAAACCATTCAAGAGATGTGGGAAAAAGACTCTAAGATAGACGACGTCATGCTTGACGAGTCATCTCTTAAGATTCCCCAGCTTCACCAGAAGTATCTCACCCTTTATAATGAGTTCTCTCTTCTCTCTAAAAAGACAGAGCACCAACTCAAGACACTACAGCACAAGAAGTGGCTCTACTACTCAGGCAAAGAAGTGCCAGAGGACGCAGAGCCCTTCCCCCATAAAGTAATCAAGTCCGACGTCTTTAACTGGATGGGTGTCGATGAAGACATCCAGAAGATTGAGATGAAGGTTGAGTACTACAAGGTCATTCTCAATGCACTGTCTGAGATTCTCAAGCAGGTACATCAGATGACATACCACATCAAACAGTGTATCGAATGGAGACGATTTGTAAATGGCGTCTAGTATTTTTGTATTGTTCTTTATCCTTTTATTAACCACCACCCTTGAACTAACATGGCCTACAAAGACGGCGAAGTATTCGAAAGTTACTGCGACAAACCGTACGACAGACATAACTACAAAATAATACTTAAAAATGGTAAGTCAATTATATACGAAGATTATGAAATAATGAGGTACTATTGGTACCAATATAGAAAGGACATTACTCATGTAGAGGTACTAGATGCCCCCAAAAGCACTGCTGGGAAGGGGTTCTAAATAGGTGTAGCAATATTTTGTTATGTCTGACGTTGTCATTGAAAAAAAGAACGAGCTGGACATCATATTAGACTGTGAACAGCACGTATTATATGAACTGCAAGAAGCATTCTCCTTTGATGTGGAGGGTGCTTCTTTTGCGCCTGCCTTTAGAAAGAAGTACTGGGATGGCAAGATAAGACTCTGCTCAGTGGCAACCAAGTCACTGCCTGCAGGTCTGACGTATCAACTGTGTAAGTGGTTGGATAGACACGATTACACGTGGGAATTTAAGAACAATAAGTTCTATGGTGTGCCCTATGAGACAGACGAGCGCATCTTCCAGGAAGGTGTGGAACTGTTTATGAGTAAGATATCCAGAGTCAAACCTAGAGAGTATCAGGTAGACACTGTGTACCACGCTCTGAGGGAGTACAGGAAGACGATTGTCTCTCCCACTGGCAGTGGCAAGTCGCTGATGATCTATGCTATCGCTCGCTATCTGAAATCAATTGAGAAAAGAACTCTTATCGTAGTACCATCTAAGTCACTGGTGGAACAGATGACAGGAGACTTCGAGGACTACGGTTGGGACAGAGATCATGTCCATAAAATCTATCAAGGATACTCTATAGACTCAGACGCTCCCGTTACCATCTCCACCTGGCAGTCCATCTATGGACTAGAGAAGAAGTGGTTCCGTCAGTTCGACGCAGTCATTGGAGACGAGTGTCATAACTTCAAGGCTAAGTCACTGGGAGGCATTATGAAAAAGATGCCAGACGTTAAGTGGCGCTATGGATTTACAGGCACACTGGATGGCAAGAACGTACACAAACTCATCCTAGAAGGGCACTTCGGTCCTGTGTACAAGACAACTTCGAGCTCCGATCTTATGGAGAAAGGGTTCCTTGCTAAGCTCAACGTAGAGATAGTACAACTGAAGCATGCTCCTCACGACTTTGCCACTTATAATGACGAGATCGAATACATTGGTGACATGTATAAGAGGAACAGGTTCATTTGTAAGCTAGCTCAAGAGCTAGAAGGAAATGTACTGGTGCTCTTCACGCGTGTTGACGGACATGGCATCCCAATGTATGAGATGATGTCAAACATGACAACCCGGCCCTGCCATATCATCCACGGAGACGTCGCTGTGGGCGTCCGTGAGGAGGTTCGTAGCATAGCAGAGACATCTAATAATAATATTATCTTTGGCTCTTACGGGACGATGTCGACGGGTGTGAACATCAAGAACCTACACCATGTGGTGTTCGCCTCGCCATCTAAATCTCGTATCCGTGTGCTTCAGTCCATTGGTAGAGGACTGAGAAAGGCAAAGGGTAAGAAGTGTGCTATGCTGTATGACATTGCTGATGACTTCCGCAAACCACACGGACAGAACAACTTTACACTCAACCACCTCGCTGAGCGTATCAAATACTATGTCGATGAGGACTTCCATTATCGCATCTCAGAGGTACCCCTAAATACTAACGCCGGAACAATTAGTTTATGTTAGAAAACTTTCACGCCACTATCAAAATGATAACGGGTGAGGAAGTTCTGGCACAGGTAATGCCTGCAGAGGAGCACGACAAGTCGTTCTTTATTCTGTCTAATCCTATCGTTGTCAATGAGAACGTAACTATCGATCAGGAAAAAGGTGTTGCAGTTTCAGGACTCATCCCTAAAAAATGGATGACGTTTGCAAGCGATGATATGACTATTGTTTATCGCTCTCACGTTGTTTCAATATCAGAGCTCGATGAATTTGGTGTAGACTTCTACAACAAAGCACTTGTAGCAGCACGAATCTCTTCACCAGTAAAAAAGAAGGTAGAATCAAAAGATAACTCAGGATTCATTGGAAAGATACAAGCTTTCCGAGAGAAGCTAGAAGGTACGTTTGGTGACTCACCTGACCTACCTAGTAGTAGTGATTTGTAACTGACATTACAAGTATAACACTTTTGAATAGGCAGGTTAAGTCGACCTGTTTATTCTTTTGTGTTATAATAGTACCAACAAACAAGTACCAATATGAATGGCACACCTAAACGCAAAAAGAACAACTTTATAGACAATAAAGAGTTCTATGCTGCCTTCGTTGAATTCAGAAAGCAATGCGACGAAGCAGAAGCTGCTGGTGAGCCACGTCCTATCGTGTCGCGCTACATCGGCAAGTGTTTCCTGGACATCGCAGAGCACCTGTCTATGCGTCCCAACTTCTCCAACTACATGTACCGACAGGACATGGTGATGGATGCAGTGGAGAACTGTGTGGTATACTGCCACCGCTTTGACCCAGAGAAGTCCAAGAACCCCTTCTCTTATTTCACACAGATCTGCTGGTACGCATTCATCAGACGAATTACAAAAGAGAAGCGGCAGATTGAGATCTGCGACAAAATTATTTCTAAGT
>WLWF01001160.1_pt1 | contig 22905 bp, 32 predicted proteins | sample 6718331 | NCBI WGS metagenome assembly WLWF01 (sample SAMN12718692, study PRJNA515312) | sponge metagenome | isolation source: marine sponge | host: Mycale hentscheli | place: New Zealand: South Island, Marlborough, Capsize Point | collected 2003-05-01
CATACAATAAAACCCATGAGCAAACCCAGGCGGAACCCATAACATAAGTTCTGGTGAGTTGAGATCAATTGAATACGACTCACCAAAAGTCTCTGAGGACTGTCTCAAGTCTACTATAACATCCAGGATCCGTCCAGACATACAGCGAACAAGTTTACCCTGCGGTCTCTCCACCTGATAGTGTAGACCCCTGAGCACATTTACTGAAGATTTAGAGTGATTATCCTGAACGAACTCAACATCTAATCCAATTTCTTTGAATGAATTAGAGTTGTAAGACTCCAGAAAGAATCCTCTACAATCTTTATACTTATCCGCATGAATAACAAATGCACCCTTAAGAGGTGTATCAACTCTGTTCATAATAATATTTGATAGTTCTTAAAAGGCCTTCATTGATATCTACAGTATTGGTCCAAGGAGTTTCTGTACTTATTTTATCGTTACATGTTGAATATCTTTGGTCATGCCCTGGTCTATCTTTAATAAAGTTAATGTCAGGTTCTTTATTCATCAGTCCAGCAATCATATGAACAAGTTCAATGTTTTTTAATTCGCATTCACCACCAATGTTATAACTCTGACCATCTCTACCCTTCGTAAGAAGTTGTACAAGGGCCTTACAATGGTCTTCAACATAGATCCAGTCTCTAATCTGTAGTCCACTACCATACACGTCAACTGGTCGGTCATTCATGAGACTTAAGATAGTTTTGGGTATCATCTTCTCAGGATGTTGCCGTGGACCATAGTTATTAGAACAGTTTGTAATAATAGTTGGTAATCCATATGTAATGTGATATGCATTTACAAAGTGATCACTTGCCGCCTTAGATGCGGAGTATGGATTCCTTGGTCGGTATCTAGATATTTCATCAAAGGAACCATATGCAATGGAACCAAACACCTCATCAGTAGAGATATGAATAAATCTACTTACTTCATGTTCTAATGCACACTGAAGAAGATTAACCGTACCGGTAATATTAGAATCGATGAAAGGTTTACAATCTTTAATTGAGTTATCTACATGACTCTCTGCCGCAAGGTGGAAGACCTTTGTAATACTTTCCCTCTCAAATACATATCTTACTGATTCCTCATCAGCAATATCTGTCCGATAAAATTTTACATAATCTGGAAGATTGGTTTCATCTGCAGCATATGAAAGTTTATCCACACAGATAACTTCCTCATCAAATTGTTCGAGATGGCGAAGAAGATTACTTCCAATAAATCCAGCGCCACCTGTAACTAGAATACTCATTTTTCCTCATACTTTTGCAACAGTTCTGGAGAATATTGTTTGATGTCTATAATATTCTTCTCTTCTCTTTTTTCTTTCTCTAAATTATACACCCTATTCCTAAGTTCTGTCGTAGAGAATTGATGCCTACGAAGATGGTAATGAATTTCGATATCATTATCAATGCAGTATTGTTTTCCTGTAAACTCAATAGTCTTATACTCTTCACTCAAAAATCTAACGTGAAAAGTTTGAGTCTTAATCAGATTAAGAAGGTCAGCCTCAGTATCATACAAAAGAATCTCGTCAACATATTTACAACCCTGAACTTGGGCATACCTCTCATAGATTGATTGAGCTGGTTTATTCTTTAACCCAGGTCTGTCAATTGTAGGATCAACTTGTAATGCTACCTTAAGATAGTCACACATTTCCTTTTCCATCTTAAGCATAGTCACATGGCCGGCATGAAAAAGATCAAAGCAACTACAATTAAATCCAATTCTCATATAAAATAAATCAACTTGTATATCTATGGTATTAAAAAAGGAGGCCTTTGTCAAGACCTCCTCGTATAGGGTTCATGCCGCGCCACTTGTTCTTTGGAGAAACAAGAAACTCATATCAGAGCACACCTTTAGACAGTTTTTCAATATTAAGACCAGGAGCCCTCTTAAGAATACTAATCAAAAGGTCTAGTTTGGCTTCTAGATCACCACTAACCGGAGCAGGAGCAGTTGGTGCAGGGGCAGAACTCTTTTTTTGAACTTCTTCCCCAACCTTTTTGACACCAGCCTCAAGAGCTTTAAGTCTGGTTTCTACTTCCTGATCATACTGAGACATATATGCTCCAGTATCTGATGTTTTTCTACTAGCCATAATCGAAATACAAATCTGTTCTATTTATTATTATCTAGAAACTCTGTCCCTTACATAACAAGGTACACCATCTGGGTCAAGCCACTTAGTGTATTCTTTGTCTTCAATTGCAAGGAGAAGTTGTTCTCCATTGTCAAACAGATAGATGTCAGAGTACTTTTTACTATACTCATCTGTCTTCTGTAAACGAAAATCAGGTTTACCATTGAGTTGAATGTATCCCCTTTGAACAAATCGATAAGGATATCGTTCATGAATAACCGTAGTCTTGGTTGTCTTAACAGACTTGGGATCGAAATCATTCATACTTCCACACTTTCAAGATCTTCTGCAATACAATCGATAAGAATATCATAATCGTCGAGAGGATCACCAGAAAAAGTGACACCATCATTCTCATAAAATTTACGAACTTTCTTGTAAAGTTTTGGATTCTTTACATCAAGGAAGAATTCCCCGTTGGCTGCAGACCGAAGAGTTGTGATGTCTTTTTTGAACTTAGAAGTAATAGTCATTGTCTTTCGTGTTGACCTTAGTAGTATAAGGGTTTTGACCGTATGAGTCAAGAGGACAGTCTGCGAACTGACCTCAATGCTTCTTGTGAGGATCGAACTCACCTTAGGCAAATTATGAGTTTGCTGCATTCACCAGATTGCTAAAGAAGCAAATAAAAACCTAGGGGGCTTCGTTATTATTCTCTGTGTATATTCGCAGAGTCTCATCATCAGCAGGCATCATCACAGCAGCCTGTCCGTTCTCATTGACTATACCAAAAGTCTCCCCATTCTCTACCCTTTCCATCAACTCATCCCAACGATCTTGATACTCTTTTACAGTAAAGACTTCCATCATCACATTTGTAGTTGATTTATTTATTGTACTGTTACCTGACTTCAAAGTCAAGTCTCTAGAAAAGTGTATGCCAATGACAGTCTGGGTTTTGATGTTAAGTTATTGGGTGCAAAACCTGTATGGTCATTCCTACAATCAAATAAACATCCGTTATTAGGAATGTATGGGACATAAACATATTCGTCACCTACATTACAACAGAACTCTCCACCCCATATGGTATTCCAATTTGATTGACAAAATATCACAAATGTCCATAGCGAATCAGATGGATTATCTAATGGACCGTCTTTATGAAAGATAGAATGCATACCAGAATATTGAATGTTGGTATTTACTTTGATTAGTTTTAATTTTTGTCTTAGATGTTTTTCAACTTTTAACTTTACATACATTCCTATGTCAATGAGAACGAGATTATCACCCATGAAACTAGAACTTTTTACTAGTTTGCCTCGAATAGAACTATTACCATCATCATATGACGATTCTTTGTCGAAGATCCAGTGATTGTTTATGGGATTAAACTCATCAGTAACTCGTAAAAACATCTCCGTAGGAAAAACATTCTTGACATGGAAGACGTTATTATGTAATTCCTTGATTATCATCTCACCTCAAAGTCAAGCCTCTTTACCTTACGTCTACGTCTTTGTTCCTGATACATCAAGTCTGCTGCAGTCAATACATCATGACTAGCATCAAGTTTATTGTTCGATATAATCAATACTTTAGATAAATCAACAGCAGAAATCTTATCATCAGTGAGTGTGGTGTTATTAGGACAACCACAGACCTGAGTCTTTGGAGAACTCGTAAGTTCTACATTACAATTTTTGCATCTGATAACTAACATGATTCATTAGATTGATACGACATGCTCGAAGAGGGGATCGAACCCCCGACAACTTGAATGTAAATCAAGTGTTCTACCTCTGAACTATTCGAGCTAACTGGCGTGGCTGGATTCGAACCAGCAACCCTTTGATTAACAGTCAAATGCACTGCCGTTGTGCTACACGCCAATGGCAGGCTCACTAGGAATCGAACCTAGAATAACGCTTTAGAAGAGCGTAGTTATATCCGTTTAACTATGAGCCCATGTGGTAGTTCCTATCGCCTCTAACCCTGAACTACCAAGGGGGTCACAGCAGTGGTCTCTCAACCACCTTTATAGTATAGGGTAAACCCCGACTGGTGTCAAGGGCCTTAGTACAATGGAACGAAAATGACTTGAGTGTACCTCATTTCGTTCTTGAACTGATTTGTGGGTGTGTGTTGTCCGTGAGGAAACTGAGAGTCAAAAAGAACTGCACGATTCTTTTTACCCTGTACACTATGTATCTGTTTAACTTCAGATTTTTTACAACGAATGTTTGTTTTTACACCCTGTGGAACGTCATAGAAGTTCATTCCTTCACCTTCCTCATAGTGTTCATTTAGAAACACCACAATCGCAACTTGACCTGTAGCATTAACACCATTCAACGGGAGAATATCATGGTCGTCTCGATGACACCCATACCAGTTGTCCTTTAGAAATGGTTCAAAGTCTTCAGTAAATGAAAAACAATTTACAATAAATTCTTTACTGATATCCATTCTTTCTGGAGGAAACTCAATGATATTTGACAACAATGTATGTAATGATCCATCAAATGCATATGGAAGTGTTGTCCCACGCATATTTGATTTGTATACTTTTCTTGCATCAATAAAAGTCTTGTTATTGTCTGGTTGTTCCCAGATTAAACTTATAGGCATTTTTGGAAGTTGTGCTATAACCCCATCTACGTCCTTATAAAAGTTATCAATCGTTGTTATCTTAGCAATCTCTGTGTCGATTGTAGTAATTATTGGGTCTTCGTTTATTTCAAAAACATTATTCTCAAATACTAAAGAATTATCTACAAGCATAAATCAAACCAATATCATTTTTTTACTGTAATCGTAAGCATACTGTTCACGATATCCTTTAATACCCCAACCCAACCATCTATATGAGGGACGCATATATTGACTTACGGTTTGACCACCACCAGCGAAACTGGGAAGTGCTTGTTGGAACTGATTTTCATTAATCATATAACGAACCTGACAATCTAGTTCACTCGGGTTACATTCATACTTACGAGCAAAGTTTCCAAGTCCCCTATAACGACCAATAGAAGTCCATTGGATCAAACCATAACCTCCACTATAACATCGTTCATAAGGAACACGAGCACCACCTTCACAAATGTTTGAATGGAAGTTTGATTCTGATTTAATATTACCCATGATGGTTGCCAGGGCATTACGATCATCAATCGGTGTATACTCCTGAAGTTTTGCAAGAACATACTGTTCATTGGGAGAACAATCAGGACAAGTCCATTCCTTCTCAACCTCTACAATCACAACAGGTTTCTGTTCTTCTACAACAACTTCTTCTTCTACTGTATCCACAGTGACTTCTGCAAGATGTTGGTCAAGTGTTTTTGCTACAGCACATGCGCTACCAAGTAATGTCGCCGAAATAGTAATACCAGTAAGAAATTTTCTAGTCATTGAAATAATTGCAAAATTCAAGTAAAGTTTATTTATTGTAATAATCCTTTCGGTAGTACCGTCCAAGGATGTTGGAATTGTAGTATAGGGGTGTCTCATCTGTCAACCGCTGAGACAGAACCTCGTTCAGAAACAACTGACGGGTCTCCTCAAAGTTGGTCTGACCCTTAGTATCGTGTAAGGAAAGTATCTCTCTGGAGAATTTATTCTTACCAAAAAGGTTCACATCCTCTTTTAATTCAGGACATGAACCATAGTATTTTTTCCAATCGGATTCTTGTTTTACCTTACGTTTCTTTCCTTTAGGTGTTCTAAAAGACCAGAAATACTTCCGCCCAATGTATTGTCGTTTGTTTGACTTATTGGTAATGAGATAAACAAAGCCAAAGTTATCCCCAATAAGATCGCCGGTAAAGGGTTCACCTTTAAACAACCAGGGGTTCTCGTAGTCACACACTCACTTTTCTTCATAGTCCTGAAATATGTAGTCATCAAGTTTTTTGGCTTTTATTTTCTTATAGTATTTGATTAGTCTTTGAAGGTCATCAGAGTTTGAATCCTGAGAAGGTATCTTTTTTGACATCTTGTTTGATACCACCAACGATATAACTTTCGTTTTCTGTTTCTTGGGGAGCAACTTGGAGACCTTTAGAAGAAATCCAATGTTGTGTCCAAGGAAGAGGATTGTTCTTGGCAGCAACATCATAGACAGGCTTGAGACCAATGGCCTTCATTCTACGATTGGCAACCCACTCAACATACTTCTTGAGTAGGGCGTCATTCAGACCAATCATACTACCATCTTTGAACAAATGGTCTGCCCATCTCTTCTCTTCATTGACAGCCTTATCAAACATGGCATACAACCACTCTTCTTCTTCCTTCATGATTTGTCTCATTTCAGGATCATCACCTGCAGCCCACTTGTTCAAAATGTTCTGGGTGATTGCAAGGTGTTGGTTTTCATCTCTGGCGATGAGGGAAATAATTTTTGCACTTCCCTCCATAAGTTTGAGTTCTCCAAATGCAAAACTGCAAGCAAAAGAAACATAAAAGCGGATACCCTCAAGAATGTTAACATTCGCAACTGCCCTAAAGAGTTTACGTTTTACATCTTTAATACTGTCCTGAGATACATGAGTATCTCTAAAATCAGTTGACCACAGTTCACCATTACCCCAGGATTGAGCACTGTTGATAAACGAATCATAAGATTCAGTTACACTCTTTGCTCTCTCCAAAATTCTAGGGTCTGTAATAATATGATCAAAAATATCACTAGGGTCTGGATAGATATTTTTGATGATATATGTGTAAGAACGACTATGGATCATCTCCATAAATCCCCACACTTCCATACATGCCTCTAGTTCAGGTAGAGAACAGTATGGAATGAATGCCATACCAGGACCACGACCCTGAATAGAATCCAACATGATCTGATACTTCAAGTTAGAAGTATAGATATGCTTCTGTTCTGGTCTCAATGTATGATAGTCTGCTCTATCCTTCTGTAGAGATACCTCTTCTGGTCTCCAGAAGTAACCCAACTGCTGTGTTGTAAGTTTATCAAAGACCGGATACTTATATGAATCATATCTTTGAACCCCTAGAGGTTTACCAAAAAACATTGGTTGTTTCTTGGCATCGTGAACTTCAGTATTAAATACTGTCATTCCCTTCACTGCACTCATACTATTATTAGTACCCACTGGTGAAACTTTAAACTGCGCAGGATTCACACTCTCCCTCCTCTACTGATTCTAGTTCGTTTAATAGATTATTAAGTTCAGACTTCTCTTCAACCACCTCATCCGTTTTAATGTCGTAGGTATTTTGGTAGTAAGAAGTCTTCCATCCATACTTATATGTAGTCAGAAGGTCATTTGCCATCTGAGAAACAGGGACTTCATTGTCAGGATAGTTCTCTGGATTGTAACTCCAGTTACCAGAAATTGCTTGGTCAAAGAACTTCTGCATGACAGACACTACATTAATGTATCCCTGGTTACTTGTCATCTCCCAGAGTAATGTGTAGCTGTTTTTAAGCGTTTGATAAGACGGGACAATCTGTTTAAGGGGGCCCTTCTTGCTCTTCTTAATGGACAGATAGTCTCTAGGTGGCTCAATTCCATTTGTTGCGTTTGACACAACGGAACTGCTCTCTGATGGCATCTGAGCAGACAGTGTTGAGTGCCGTAGACCGTGGGTGGTAATAGATACTCTAAGACTTTCCCAATCATGTTCTAACTCCTGGTTACTAATTTCGTCAACTTCTTTTTTATATGTATCAATTGGAAGAATACCATCGGCATACTTAGTCCTACCAAAGTATTCGCAATGACCTTTCTCTTGTGCAATCCGATTCGAAGATTTCAGTAGATAATACTGGAAGGATTCTGACAATCCATGGACTGCATCCCATGCCTCCTGTGAGTTGTAATCATACCCCAGTTTAGCCAGGTAATGGGCCAGACCGATGAATCCTACCCCCAGTGACCTACGGGCCTTTGTGGTTACTTCTGCGGCCCTTACAGGATAGTCTTGATAGTCAATGAGTTCTTCCAGACCACGGACAGAAAGATCACAAAGATCTTCTAGTTCTTCATCAGATTTAATCTTACCAACATTGATTGCAGAAAGAATACACAAGGCAATCTCGCCAGGCATACTCTCATCAATATGATTGATAGGATCTGTTGGGAGTGTAATCTCTTGACACAGGTTACTCATGTTCACCTTGTCTTTGAAAGAAGAGTGACTATTACAGTGGTCGATATTCATAATGTAGATACGACCAGTCTCTGCCCTCTCCTTCAGGAGATCTAGAAAGAGTTCTTGTGCTCCGACAGTCTTTCTTGGAATAGACTCATCTCGTTCAAAACCAACATATAGGTCATCGAACCTATCAGTACCAAAGGAATCATACAAGCCCGGTACGTCATTCGGTGAGAACAAGCTAATTTCTCCATCCGTAATGAAACGTTCGTAGAAAATCTTTGAAAGTTGGATTGAGTAGTCAAGTTTCCTCACTCGGTTGTCTTCTGTACCCTTATTGTTCTTCAGAACTAGGATGTCTTCGATTTCGATGTGCCAGATAGGAAAGTGAACTGTAGCAGAACCACCTCGGATACCGTTTTGTGTGCAACATCTGACAGTGCTTTCAAACTTTTTAAGGAAGGGGACAACACCTGTGTGTTGTACCTCGCCGCCTCTAATTTTAGAATTGATGCCGCGAATTCTGCCTGCGTTAATACCGATACCAGCCCTTTGTGCGACGTATTTACCAATAGCCATATCGCTGCTAAAGATACTATCGAGGGTGTCATCAACATCAACGAGAACACAAGATGCAAATTGACGGAGTGGTGTCCGAACCCCTGCCATGATTGGTGTTGGGATGTTGATTCTGTGTTTGGAGATTGCGTCGTAGTATCGTTTGACATATGATAGTCTTGTTTCCTTAGGGTAATCACGGAAGATTGTCAAAGCAATCATGATATACATGAACTGAGGGGTCTCATAGACCTCACCCGTGCTCCTATCCTGTACTAGGTATTTATCTACAACCTGTCGTAATCCTGCATAGGTGAACATGAAATCACGATCATGATCAATAAAGGATTCTACCTTGAGAATATCCTCAAGAGAATACTTAACGAAAATATCCTTATCATAGACGTTATCATATGCAAGTTTGGTGATATGATCTGTCAGATTTGGTAGTTCATGCATCTTACCAAACAATTTTTTCCTCAACGAGAACAGAAGAAGTCTGGCAGCAACGAACTGATAGTTGGGATGGTCTAGGTCAATGAGATCAGATGCACTTCTAATAAGGATTTCCTGAATCTCCTCAGTCGTAATACCATCGTAGAACTGAATACCAGAAGTCATCTCAACCTGACTTGCAGACACACCAGCAAGACCTGCGGTGGCAACTTCCACCATCTTATGCATCTTATCAAGATCTAATTTTTCAATGTTACCGTCTCTTTTGGTAACCTTTAATCCATTACTCATACTTTTTTCCAGGTTGTGAATTTTAGTTTTGCTTGTAATCCAGTATATACATTTGATTCTACTATCTCTTGAACATTATGTCCAGATAGAACCATATCATTTATGTCTTTTTCTCTGATAGTTGTGGGCCAGATGACGACTCTTTCACCTCGTTCAATACATCGTTCAATTCGACCAACAATCTCTTTATTGCGGGGCTCGTTATCATATACAAAAACTTTATCGCTTCTCTCAAGATCACGAATTTCACCGTCACTACCACACAGAGCCACACTATTGTTGATGAAAGTGCTGTCAAAGGGTCCTTCGACCACATAGACTGGTAATCTTTTATCGATTGTGTCAAGTCCATAAACTTTAGGGGCATCATCATCCAACATAATGGTTAAGTATTTAATAGGGTTCGTAGAGAGTGCTCTCCCCTGAACTCCTATAAGTGTGTTATTCCTGATAAGAGGAATCACGATTCGTTCTTCGCCGTAATTGATAGACTTGAACGTATCTGGTTTGATTGTATTCACAAACTCCATAAAGTTTTTGGCATAATAAAACTCACCGCGGAGTATTGCCCTACTCTCTAGATATTCTTTAGACCTACTTACAAGAAATGCACTTGGTAAGTTAATCACAATCTTCTCCTTAAACTCAGGTTTAGATGTCTCAACTTTTTTGAATATATCTTCAGGAGTTTGTGCAGCAAAGTTCTTACCTGTCTTCCCGTCCTTAAACTTCTCAAAGATATATTGTTTGTGTGTCTCTGGATCTAAGTCCTTTAAAAAACTATTGAAGGACACACTAATTCCACAGTTGTGACACTTGTAGTTAGTATTGTTTTTGACCCGGTAGAGATAACCTCTAGCCTTGTTCTTCTGCCTCTGACTGTCACCGCAACAGGGGCACCGAAAGTTATAAAGGTTTGGTTTTACCTTTTTAAATTTTGGAAGTCTGGAGGATATCAGATTGATGTACTTTACATCAATAAAATCCATGTCACCTACTAACAGTTCTTACCATTGTAGAGACAACCGGAGTGTTTGTCAAGACATTGGGTACGGCCGTCATGACTTTCAACCCAATACTCAATACAGCGAGACCACCCACTGCCATCCATACACGTTTTTCTAGTTCACGTATTCTTTGCAATACGAGCTCATGATCCCCGTCCATTTTATCACGGAGTTGGTCAATTTTTGCAAAGAGTACAACGTCAATTTGTTCTTGTTTCGATATGCGTTCTTCATGGACTGCAAGCATCCTACTCACAGTAGTATTTACTTCACTTAATTTTTCTATTGCTTTATCAATTCGAAGAACTATTGGCTTCAAATCTTCAATCTTTTGTTCTAGTACTGCAACCTTAATTTGATGACTTTCCATGAGGTTTGAAGTATGGATTGAACTCTAATGCTTTTTTCTTTGCCTTCTTATCCTTTCTCTTCTGACCTCTATCCATCAAGTCTTTAATAGCTTTCTTCACATACTTATTACGACCATCTAATTTCATAGTGGGGTCGTAACCAGCAGTAGGACCAGCAGCAGGGGAGGAGCCACTAAATCCACCAGATCCCCCAGGAGGATTTGCCACCATGCCTTCCTCATTGACACTGAATTCATTATACATTGCAGAACGAAATGCATTTACAAACCTATCAATCTTATCCTTATCCATTGGTGATTCCATTAAGTGCGTCTAAACAATTCTGATCCAATTCGATCTCATGTATATAAGATCTAGGATAATCTGGAAGTTTATCTAGAAATATTACAAATGTTTTAATACATTCCCACAAGTTTTTATCAATCTTATAGAACAACATTGGGGTTGTTGCATCTCCAAAGATATTATAAAGAATAATAAAGTGGTTAATAAGAAGGTGAACCTTAAGTTCACCTGTACTCTTATAACGTTTAAGTAACCTTTTAATGTATCTAAAACGACTTAGATCTTTATCAAAGTCTTCTCTAGTAACAGCTTGTGGGTTCTCATAATGCTTAATAGCGAAGAGGAGAAAGTTATCCTCGTTCAATTCAGTAAAAAGCATTTATCATCCGGCTGTTGGATATGCGTTATCTGTACCAGTGGTGATACCAGACATTGCAACTAGAGTTTCTGTTTTCACTCTTGCAACACCTTCACTATCGGTATAGGTTGTAACACCAACCCAACCTTCGTGAGTAACTCTATACGAGGAAGCAACACCTTCTGCATTTGCTACACCGTAGACAAAGTTATCACCAGGATTGGCAAGAACAGTGCTCTCACTATACTTGGAGTCAAGAATAGTATACTTCGGAAGTTGAGAAACACTAAAGGTAACCCCACCAATGGCAGCACCAGAGAGTGCCATTGTACTACCAATAGTACATGATTGAGTATTGGCGATACTTACAATTACAGCATCACCAAAGTACGTAGTGGATTTCGAACCAAAACGAATTACATCACCCTCTTGAGCAGAACCAGTCTGTCCAAAGGAAGTACCGGTTCCAGTGACAACACCGGTATCATAATCTAAGACGACAGCTCCTACGCTATCTACATTGTCGTTATTACCCCAAAGTGTCATGTCTTTTTCCTGTAAAGGTTACGTTCTTTCAAATTATTTATAAAAACCTAGGAGAGAGTTTTAATCACTCTTCCCTATTTTTGATTGCTTTTGATACTACTTCAAGTAGTTGATCGTCCATATCAGTCTTGGTTAACTTAACTGCCTTAGAAAGAATAACAAGACAGATCTCAACCATTTTCTCACCAAGTTCTTCGTTCTCTGGAATCTTTGCAACGGCATCAGTGATGATTTTGGATGCAAGTGGGAGTAGGAATGCAAGCATGATAAACCTCATTGGGTATCTATACTCTATATATCAATCACTCTCTCCTGCACGTGATTTTCCAACAGCATCATTCATCCTTTGTTGTGAAGTTCTTGTATCTTTGGGCTTTCTTGCTGCATTGGCTCTAGCATCACGTTCATTTCTCTTGACACCATCACCAGCTTTGTAATCCTTACGGGGATTTTCTTTCCAATATTTTGCAGATGCTTTCATCTGATCAACTACACTCATGGCTTCAGTATTCAACTTGGCTGCAATGGCCATCTCACGTCTTTTTTTCTTTGACTTACCTTCAAACTGAGGAGCATCAGATTTATAGAAATCTTTGATGACAGTACCCATGTCATCCTTCTTCATATCAAGTCCTTCAGAATGACCCATAGGCAGTCTACCTTGTTTCTGCATTTGGATTCTCTGTTTTGAAAGCATTTGTTGCTTTCTCATCATTTGCTCTTTGTTTTTCAGTTGTTGTTGTTCTTGTTTCTGTTGAGGATCACTCTCCTCCTCAAGTTCAGTGACTTCAAGTACAAGTGCACCAATCTCTCCGAATGCTTCCTTCATCACAGGGTTGATTGTGATCTTATTAGTTACTTTCTTATCACCAATCTTTACTTCAGACTTCTTTTCAGTCTCTGGTTCAGAAGATTCGATATCAACTACTTCACGTAGATCTTCTCTCCAATTTGAATGATTTTTTCTCATGGATTTCAAACTAGAAACGTTTTCTCTTGTAGGTATTTATGAATTCTCTAATATTTGTCTTGGGACCTTTATATGGTTTACCACCAGGTTGAAGATTAGTTTTATCACCCTTATCAAACCCAGGAGTCATGTCAACTGCATTCTTAAAGTAACCAGTAGTTCCTGTAAGAGTGTTTGGTTTCTTAGGTGTCCTCATCTTACGGTCCATTTTGACCTCAGTATACTCAGTCAGATCTCTAATCCAAGACTTGAACATAATATTATTCTCAGTCACACAGATCAGATAGTTAGTTCCTCTACGAATAACCTTACCAACTAAACCAGTGTTAAGGTTTTCTACTAATTGATTAATCTTAAAGATATTACCAGTGACATAATTTTCTCGTAAGTTCTTCCAATCAAATCTAGGTGCGATCTCCCAAAGAGACCAACCTTCTTCAACTTTCATTGCCTTACGAACAGTATTCATAATCTGTTTTGCAGTCTTGTCATCTACAACATCAGGAACACCAGTCCTAAACAGTTCAAAATCATTCTCGGCTGCAGCCTTTCTCATCTTCGATGCAGACATTCCAGATACACCTTCGGCATCTTCGTCTCTTTCTCCAGCAGAAATGGTCTCAATACTCTCAAACTCGTAGAGTTCACCATTGTATTTCTGTGCTAGATTATCAAACTCTCCAACCCTATCAGAACCAACGACAATCTTTACATCAGAGAACCCTTCATTATTGGCCAACTTAAGTGCATCAAAGATAGTCTTTACACTCTCATCATTGACAATATTATCTGCATGATCTGGGAAGACTGTCTTCATCATGTCAGTCTTTTGATTTGGGTCAAGCGGATTCTTCTTCGCATCAAATGATCTGGAGGGGTATATTCTCAACTCTCCATCACCTGCAATCTGTTTTGCAGCATCAAGAAGTTTCAAATGACCAACCGTAGGTGGATTAAATCTACCAAATACTAGAGTGACAGTCTCTCCTTCACGTTCTTTGCTACCACCTTCCTCATCTTCACCATCAGTTTTCTTACTCGGCTTTTCTTCTGGTGTCTGAGTCTTTTTACTTACCTGTTGTTCAGGTGCTTTGTATTGTGCAGTCTTTGTATCTTCTCTTTCGTTACCACCAGTTTTCTTATCAGTAAATCTAAGTTCACCACCTTCAGTTCTTGCAACAACATTACCAGCTTTATCTACCCAGTTTCCCTGTCCATCACCAGTTAGACCAAGTTGCCTTGCCCGTGCGGAAGCCTTAGTCTGTCTTGCCTCGGAAAAAAAGTTTAGGAAGCTTTTCATTTCTATCAATATCCTATGTTGTATTTATTAAGACAAGGGATCCCGTAGAGATCTCTTCAGAGACTCCATAACTTCTTTTCCGTCTTTCTTCTTATTCTCTTCAAGCTTTTCTTTGACAAATGAGAACAACATATCTTCATCCATCTCGAATTGTTCAACATACATCATAACTTCATCGTATGACATACCAACATCATCGGCATCCACCATTAGTCTCAGGTAGATATCTTGTAAAGTCTCTGGTAGGTATTCAATATCAATCATTGTCCAAGTCCTCTGTCGATGTTTTCTAATGCGTTGACGATTGGTTCAATCTTTTTTCTTTGAGTTTTGGTAAGACTCTCAGAATTCATAATCTGGTCCTCACTAAATCCACTCGATTTTGCATAACTAGAAATTAATTTTTTCCGAAGAGACTTGATATGTCCTTGAGCTCCAGGGGTCAAAGATGTTTTTTGAAACCCAGGAGAGAAGGCGTCCTTTCCACCAGCGACCGACGCCGTGTCCAGTGACAGTAAGCTTAGTATACCATTCGTGGTGTCGTTGTCAATGTTATTCTTGGAAGATGGGGTCAACCGGTTGTCATACTGTCTACCTGGTTTCAGTGGGGAGTCTCCTTCACCCGTTAAGAAATCAATCTGTGTGGCAACATCACTCAAGTAGTTCTCATATGCCTCTGGACTATCTGGGTTATCGATGTAATCGTTACGAGTCTTCTTAAATTTTTGATGATGTTCATTTGCAGTTTGAATTGCTTTTGACTTATCCTCGGGACTCAAACTATCGTCAGACATGATAGAGTTCTGCATGTTGATAATGTTACCAGATGAAGGAGATGTTCCACCTCTACCTCTTTCCAGTTTCCCATCCTTACTAATAAGGTACCTTGCACCAACATCGTAGTTATTGATAAGATTTCTACCCATATAATCATTCATCTTGGTCTTATCGACACCAAGATTTTCACTCATAATATCAAATACCCCATTGATTTGATTAGAATTCATATCTTTGACCTGAGCATCAGGTGCAAGTTCATTTTTTTCTAGGAAGTCAGACATTTTAGTCTGATATTCTTTGAATGCTTCTGGAGTAACTTTCAGTTTTTGTGATGATGCCTTACCTAACTTACCCTCAAGCCCTGAGTTGACAGAGTTCATAAGGTCATCACTTATCAAAGAAGAAACACTTCCACCTAATGATGATGCAAGTTCAGAGTTGAATGAAGATGCCCTATAGTTCTTCTCCAATCTCTCTCGGGTCTTTGGATTACTCAAATCAGAATCAATACTATCCCTCTTTCTCTTTGCTTGTTCTTGGAACTTATCAAAACCCAAGTCCGCTCTTGGTTCATTCACTCTTCTCAAGAGCATTCCGAAGTTATCAATATGATCTTTACCACCAGATTTCAATGGAACAATATGTTCTACTTGGAATTCACCTGGTGACCTTCTTTGACCACTTAGTGCATATGCATCTTTACCATCTTGCATTGCCCACATATGAAGAGCAGCTGATCCTCTAATTGGGTTTGCGGTTTTACTTTGTTGGTCCTTCTCATTTGGATTATAAAATGTTTTTGGTGATCCACTTTTAGATAAAAAGTCTCTTGAAGGTGTGGGTAAGATACTAAAGACCGCATCAGTTATAGTAGGATCCATGTTAGCCAATGCTGATTCATTTTCAGAAGCCAGATTGAATGCCTTAGTTTGAATTCCTTCAGGATCTAATTGATTTAGATCATCTCTTTCAGCAATATGTTTTGCTTCATAGTAACCCAAGTTACTACCAACAAGTTCATGACTTTCTCCTCTCTTCCAGTAACCATCGTCACCAATGAAAGAACTTATTTCTTCATAAGCTTTTGCAAATTGTTTTACTTGTTCCTCATCATTGACATCAATACCAGCATCTAAAAGTAATTCACTTACAGTTTTTGAACTAGTTTTTGTAAGTTGTATTTCTTTGAGGTAGTCACCTTCATTAATGGCGTCCATCATCTCATTGACTTTAGTTCTGTCATTCGCCTTTGCAACTGACTTACTTAATGTATTCAAACCACTCCTATATTCAGAGTCTTGAGAGTAATGTTGTTGGAATTCTTTATTTGCCTTTCGACCATTATCAAATCTTTGATCATCAACATCTGCATTTGCAATGTCAGTCACTCTTTGAATTGATTCTTCTGTTGCAATATCAACATCACCCCTTGCTTCAGAACCATCAAGATTCTTACCAGTTTCAATTACTGCCTGGTTGATTGTCTTAAATTCTTCAGGTTCTTTAACTCTACCTTCAGGAGTTCCCATCTCCTTTTCAAGTGCAGCCTGTTCAGCATCCTGTTGTTCAGCCTCTGCTGCAGCTTGTTCTTCTGCTTCTGCATCAGCCTGAGCAATCATCTCATCAGCTTGTTGATCAATCTGTGCCTTTCTCTTAGCACTCATTGCAGACTCTCTACCACGAGCCAACATCTTTTTGACAGTCTGTTTGTCACCAGATTCTAATGCCTCGGCATCTGGTCCACCAGGAACATTCTTAGCAAGTTGGTCAGTTACTGATGGAGTTTCTTCTGGTTTAGGTGCATCCTTTCTAAAGTCAGATAGAGTCTTTTCTTTTTCAGTCTCTGCCTGACCTGCAGGAGAGTTTGCCATCCTACTAGCCAAGTCATCTTGAGATGCAGGGACAAACTTATCACCCTTTACCTGACCAACATATTGACCTTTATTATCATAGTATCTACCGAACTTAGATGTTACACCACCAGCACGTTCAGCATCCTTCCTTGCCTGAGAATCATCGTTCTCGGCAAGGTAGGCATCGGCCTTTCTTAGATATTTAAATACATCCATTCCGATTCAGGAATCAATCTTCCCAACTATTTACAATCTCTTCAAATGCCTTAAGTTCAGCTTCAGAGAACTCAACACCCTCTTTCTTCATCTTACCATACTTTACAGCAGGTGAGTGCTTACCCAACATCAAACGCTTATCAATTTGATCTTGTGTTTCTTTCTTCTTGCCCTTGGCGGCATCCATTCTGGCGGCACCTTTAGCATCAATTGCTTCACTTACATCTTTATCACATTCACAAGGATCTTTACCACACTTTTCACACTTACCTTTCTTACCCATGGCCTTCTTGATGGCCTTGTCTCTTGAACCAAAGTACTCATCCTTACCGGATTCTACTTCACCATCACCATCATAATCTTTATCAGCCTTCTTCTCATAGATGGCCTGGTAGAGATCACCAACATCTTTTCTGACACTGGACTCACTCATTCTACTGGAGACCTTATTAGCAGCATCACCAACTTTCTTCGCTGCTTTACCAATCATCCCTTTGATACCAGACTTGATACCAGCCTTGGCATCCTTGGCCTTACGCATAGTCACTGCAGATGCATTACTTGCACCTTGCTTTAGTCTGTTTGCCTTATCAGTTGCAGATTGTTTTGCACTTCTATATGCACCATAAGATTTAACTGCACCCTTTGCAGCCTTTTCTTTTACCTTACCCATGGCACTCTTCATTGAAGACTTCACTGCGGACATTTTCTTTGCCCTTGGTGATTCAGTATCACTACCGTAAGTTACTCTTGCTTCTGTAAGTACTTCTTCAAATATTGCTTCACACTGTTCTACACTATAACCTTCTTCGAAAAGTTCTTCAAGAACTTCTTCAGCAATATCGTCCAACTCAGTTTGGTTGATCAAGGAGAAGTCCATCTCACTGATTTCATCCTTATGAGAGTAAAACTCTTCTTTAGCTTCTTTGTTATGAACAGCGGAATACGCTTCCATAAAGTTACGCATTGATGAAGACATCTGATTAATCATTACTTTCTATATCTTTATTTATATTCTCTAGATATTCTCGTTCGGATGAATACACAGAAGAGGGGTCGAGATAAATCTCAACACCCTCTTGGATACTTGGTATCAACCATTCATGTACTGGTAGACATGCTTCCCAGTTCACAGGTTGAATACAATTCATAACAACTACAGACCAGAATGCTGCTGTGTAGTTTAAGAGTGTGGTCACTGGTCCCACACTAATTGTTTTGCCATGGTGTCTCTCAACTTATTAATACGCTTCTCATCAAAGTGTGCGAAGTTAGGATACTTCTCCACCTTCTTATAATAATGAAGTGCATTGAGGATGATAGTATAATCCTCCATTGAGAGTTCAAACTTCACAGATCAACTCCTACAGAAGAACCACCAACGACTCTAGTGTATAGGTGTAGTGTGCCTTCCTGTTCACACTTTAGATGCCAACGTGTCATAGTAATTACATTCTCTCGATATGCTCCAGTGAGCATTGCACGACCATTCTTTGTCATACTAGAAAACAAACCATAACGTGTTTCCCAAACATAGAATACATCATCGATAAGTTCGGCACCCTCAGGAACTTTTACTTCAACTTCAGGATTTGTGATTGTGTTCATATTCAATAACGTATTTTTTGTGTGTTGTAGTCTTATCGCTTACAATGTAATGACTAAGTTTACCATCAAGAATCTTTGCCACATTATCCAGTTGAGTTTGTACTATGACATCCTTAACTTCTGGGGTGATACTATCTCGTGCTTGTGGTTTGTTGAACTCATTCATTTGAATCATACTCTCGTTTTGTCTTAAAGTAAAGTTTGTAGTAGGGTTTTTTCATTTCATCTAGAGTATTCATGTCATCCTCAAAACCCATATACTTACAGAGTTGATACGACCCTTCCAACTCACTAATTAATCTTAATATATTTGCAGGATGTCTTTCAAGTCCACCAAAGTCATACTGTGTCATAATATAGTTTCATAAGGATGTAAATTTTTTATAACTGATACTGGGTCTTTTTCAGATTTGTGTACCCAATGATATCGTATACATTCAAATTCAGGATCCCATGTCGTAACACAAATATAATCAGTCACGTTGTCTCCAGTCATCAGGTTTGTCTTGTTGAAACCAACTCTTAATATCGTCGGCACTATCAAATCCCGTTTTATGATTGGATGGGTCGGGATCACCTAAACCCATCCTATTCATAAAATCATCAATAGTACCCTCCTCAATCTGTTGTGATGATTGACGACGAGCCTTTTGTAACCAGTCACGAGCAGTGGTATGACTCTTTGCCAACTTCTCGGCCCAAATCATATCATCTAGGCTTACTTCTTCACCATTGGCGATACATTTACAGATGAATTCTAATTTGAGTCTGTACTGAGTAGAAAGCATATGGGTTCACTCTTTGTAATATTTATTCTGTATCTGGTGTGTCAGTCTTTTTGTTAAATCCAAATGGACCCACAGACTCTTCTTCTAGTGCTACCTTTAGTGCAACAGTTCCGATTGCTTCCATACATTTAAGAACATCTTCTGTCTTAGCACCTTCACCAAGTTCTTTGGCTACGTACCAGTACTTAGGCCAAAAGGTTTGACCTGCCAATTCATAATCTTCAAGTGTTAGTAGTTTCATAGTTTTGATAATACTTCTTTGTAAATGTTTTCTGCGATGGCCTTCATCATTAGAGGAGGAACCATTCTACCAACTCGTTCAGTCTGTTGTGAGTGTGACCCAGTAAGAATAAAGTCATCAGGTAGAGACTGAATTCTTTTGAGTTCGGGAACAGACAAAACTCTATCTTCTGTCCAGTGTATTATACCACCACTTGCAGTAAGTGTTGGTGCTGCTTTGAAAAATGATGCCCTCTTAGTATTGAAACAATGACCCTTCTCATGATAGTCCATACCAGATAGAATCTTTTTAGGATTCTTTGGCATCTTTTTGACTACACTTTGATAGACACTACTGTTCAACATGTGTTCAGTCAGTCTATTTACATCCTCAGGGTCATTCTCCACACCATCAATAATATCAGAGATGACAGTTTCTTTGGGTGAAGTGGGAGGAAACAACGTAGATACAGTAAGAACATTTAGACCAATCTTATCGGCAATATCATTACGAACTGCAATAAAGATTAGTCGTTCTCTACCTTGACCAACACCATGAAAAGATGCTCTCATTACTTTTGATGTAACAAGATAACCAATCTCCTCAAATGCATTAGTAATCTTAGCATAGTAAGTCTTTGCCTCACCGATTGTCAACCCCTTGACATTCTCAGCAACAATGACCTTAGGTTGAATACCTTTAGCAACACGAATATACTCAAAGAATAAATCTTCAATGTTCTCAACCTTCTTACCGTCAGAGTAGTTCTTGGTCTTACCCCAACCATCAGAGTGTTTAGACCCCTCTCCACGGCACATAGACCCTGCTACAGAGAATGCTGAACAAGGTGGTGACCCATCAAGAATGTCTAGTTCACCAGGTTTCAAACCAGTGATCTTGAGAAAGTCACCACCAACAAGTTCCTTGATATCATTAGGAACAATATGAGTTGATGGATAGTTTGCGGAATAAGTATTTCTTGCTTCTTCTACAAACTCATTGATACACAGGATTTTACCACCTGCAAGACGGTATCCAGTAGAGGAACCACCCCCACCGGCAAAGGTAGAGATGACAGTGAACTTTGATTGTGCCTCACCATCGTACACATCTTGTAGTTTATATGGTAGTTTCATACGAATGTATTCTTATACTGTGTAGTGTAATATGTTTTTGGACTTTCGACAACATCTTCATATAGAGACTTGATACCCATCCCATCTTGAAAGGCAATCTTCTTTCTATCGATTATATCATCAGGTAGTTGGTCTCTAAATGCCTCCTGAAGGATTGCTTTAGGTCTTGACTTACCGTCCCAGACGATATCTTGACTTAGACCAAGTGCAGTCTCGACTAATTGGGTGTTTAGGAAAGGTAATCGACACTCAATACCATACTTCATAAAAATCTTATTACATCTTGTGAAATTTTTACGATGTTGTGATCCAAATAAACCGATACGATAGTCAGTCCAACCCTTGTCTTTGATACCATGATAACTCATACCATAGGATGCCCAGAGTTCGTCACTACCCTCACCTGACATAATAACTTTGAACCCATCTTCATGGATACGTTGTGCTAGTCGAACACATGGGTAACCAATTTCTACCTGAGCCTTATATGACATCTCAATTGTATTGATTACATCATTGATATCATCAACTGTAGGGGGTTTTACTTTGACCTCTCTCAGTTCAACTCCCAAATATTTAGCAACTTTTCTGGCAGACAATAAATCTTTAGACTTCTCATCGTGAACCGCAGTATATGTTACTAGATTTGGAATATGCTTTGATGCAACCAAAGTAGTAATAGCAGAGTCAATACCACCAGATAAAAGACATGCAACAGGAACATCAGAAACAGTTCTCTCAAGAGAACCCATGGTAATGTCTCTATGAACTATTGATTTAGACTCATCAAAATTCCATGAAGATGTATCTGTAATGTTGTCTCTGATGCGATACCAATATCCTTCCTCAATATTATAGTCAGAAGTAACCTTAATATAAGAACCAGGTTCTAACATCTTAATTGTTTTACTATTCTCACCCATGGCAAGAAGACCTTTAATCTCCGAACAAAAACTGAACGAGGGAAATAGACCACTCAACAATGAGTAGTGAAGTGGAACTTCACCATGTCGGTCTCTCACAATAGTAATAGAACCGTCTCCTTGAGTGAATGCGATAGCAAACATACCCTCAACCATATCGAGACCTTGGATACCGTACTTATCCAACAAAGCACAAAGAACCTCGGTATCACCCGAAGTTCTAGTGTCAATATTCAACCTATCTCTTAATTCTTTGTAGTTCCAGATAGTACCATTGAATACCATAGTAGTTGATCCATATACAAATGGTTGGTTCGAATCACTACTGGTATCAATAATAGACAAACGAACATGTCCAAAATAAACGTTGTCATTTTGAATAATACCTTGATTATCCGGTCCACGATGTGATATAGCATTAAGACCTTTTTCAATTTGAGGGAGATCAAACCCTCCAATAATTCCACACATTACTTAATTGCGATTACTCCAACGAATTGATGATTTCTCCAGAAGATCTGACAGTCTTTGAACCCTGCAGTCATCACCATATCTCTCAACTCAGACCATGTATTAGGTTTCAACATATCACGAAGTTGTTTCTCCTTATCCATGATCTGTTCTGCAGAGAAGGTCTTTCTCTTGTAATCATAATGATTAAAGGTAAGAAGTTCTTGGAAGAATGCATTCTCACACATCAACTTCTCTGCAAAGATAAATGCACCACCTTCATTCAGACCAGTATAGATTTTATTGATAGTCTCTTGTCTGGTGGTCTTAGGCATGAACTGTAGAGTGAACAATGAAGTTACCAAAGAGCAGTTCTTGAATTCATAGTTAGTAACATTACCACGGACCCACTCTAAGATTGCACTAGGGTATTCTTTACGAACTTCAATATGTCGTTCTTCAAGGTCATCATAGAAACTACCCGCGAGTTCTACACCCACATAATGTGCATACTGACGATTAGGATTGTTACCAATAATCATCT
>WLWF01001161.1_pt1 | contig 22888 bp, 5 predicted proteins | sample 6718331 | NCBI WGS metagenome assembly WLWF01 (sample SAMN12718692, study PRJNA515312) | sponge metagenome | isolation source: marine sponge | host: Mycale hentscheli | place: New Zealand: South Island, Marlborough, Capsize Point | collected 2003-05-01
TGAATTTCACAAAGTTTCGGAACAATATCAACTTGCTGTGCATCAAGATACTTGTAATGCTTTGTATATGGTCTTAGACCATTGGCAGCAAAGTAAACGTTTCTTGAACGCATCCAAGGATCTGCTTCACCAGAAACTTTTACATCTTCAACATAATTAAACTCTCTTGCAGGTCCTCTAAGTTTCGGTGTGAATTTAGTTGTTGTTGTAACCTTAGTTGTAGTAACTGCTCTTTTAAGTCTTTCACCTCTACCACCACCTTTTTTGTATTTTTCAATTCTAGTTTTCTTATCAACATCTCTAGTTACTGTTGCCTGTTGCTTCCACTTAGCACCAGTAGACTCAGTTCTGTGATCATTAATGTAAATTGTTCTAACCCAGTTATCAGATGCTGGATCAAGGACAACACCACCAACGAAAACAATAACATTGAATGGATTTACATTTTCAACATTAGTTGCATGTGGTTGATTGAGATATTCAACTTCTTCATATTTTAGAGTTAAAAGATCGCCAGTTTTTTGAACATTTGGATCCATTAACTTAAGATTTTGAGTCATATCAGTAGTTAATGGATCAATCCCTGGATCTAATGCCAACTGAGCATTCATTGACCACAAATCAACAGGTGCTATTGCAAGAGATCCTTCTTTTGAAATATCAATTGTAGAATACCTAGGATCCATCAAAGACTTATCTCTAAAATCACTTACAATAAATCCAGATTTAAATCTATCAAGACCATTTGCATCAGTAATTGCAGTTGTCTTTGCATTCAATTCCAGCATTGTAAGGCTGGTAATATCTTCAATATTTTCAATTCTATCTTCAAGTTTTCCAATATCACGCATCGTGAATCTTCTATTATCACGAAGCAGAATTTTAGGATCCTTGGTTGCACTATACAAATATGGGGGTAGTAAAATTTGTGCAACTTCCATTGCATCATCTGTAAGAACTGGTGCTTGAGGAGTATCAGCAGGTTCTCCCTTAACAACTTCAATTTCACCCAGACGATTAATACTAACTAAATCAATTCTAGGAAGATAATAACTATATCCTAAGAATGAAGTTTCATCTGGAGAAACAACGTACTTATAATTATATTCATATTGTCTACTATTAAATGCAAATGGTGACGCAGCTGTAGAAAGATCGAACTCTTTGACTCTAGGTCTAAAGTCTAGCAGATCGGAACATCGTAAACCGTTTGGTAATGTTGGTACATCACTAGTAAATCTATCTTGTGAATAAGAATTTACTGTGAAAATATCTCCAGTATTATTTGATCCAACTTTATATGAATCAAATATAATTAATAATTGTCTAGAAGGTACTGCACTACCCTTTCTTCTAATAATTCTAGAATAATCGCAGAATTGATGACGATGACCTTTATCTAATCTATAATTTGCAGTTCTATCACTATAACTACCTGGTGTTATTTCTTGAATTACACTCTCGATAGCAGAATTTTTAAACTTAACAGATTCTCCAACAGTAAAATTATTAGTATTCAGTTTTACATATTCAATACTATTTGCGGTCGTATTTACAACTTGTGCTACTGCTCTACTATCTTTTCCTACAAGTTTTTCACCAACAATTGCGTTCTGATCCAAAGAAAGACCAGTTGCAAAAGTCAACTTATCAAGAACAGGTGCTGCAGCACTAGTTGACTCATAAACTGCACGTACATTTACAACATCAGGTACGTTCAGTGAAATTTCATTATCTTCAATTCTAGTTCCATAGAACTTAGAAGTTGTAAGACCAACTGTTGAAGTTGCACCAGTAGTTCTGACAATTGATAATTTATTTGATCTTGCAAAGTCCTTCGTCTTGTTAGTTACACCTCGTTTCTTTAGAGTTGCTTGAACAGTAACTGCACCATTAGAAAGACCACTAAAAGTTACTGAGTTACCATTTGCACCCAAAGTGAAGTTTCCACTATTAAGTTCAATTGGAGAACCATTATTATCAGTAATCGTATATCTCTCAGCATCAAATGTTTCAAAGAATACACTAGTAATTCCTGCACTTACATCTACAGCGTCAGCAACTTCTAAAGTAATACTATTACTTGTAACAGACTTGCCTGTAATCTGTCTTGTAATTGTAAGATCAGCATTTGCTAAGTCAACAGTTGCAGTATTTTCTACTGGCATTGTTGCATAGAGACCATTCGATCCGTATTGACGGATTCTTGGAACCATCAATGAGAAATTATATTGACCATTATCCACAGTACTTTTGTTTACGCCACCAACTGCTGTTGGTGCTGCTCCTAAAGTTACTGCAGTTCCATCAGCACGGATTGCATTGACAACATTAAAGTTTGGATCTCCACCCGTTTGGTACTTAATAATACTACCAAGTTTAATACCACCCTCACCATCTTGGAAGTTTCTTCCAGAAACTTTACCAGTATTATTGCCACTGATAACTAACTGATCCTTTACACCAAATCTCTCAAGTTCTTGCTCATAAAGAACAGTATCTGCAACGAAATTTGTAAGTAAAGCACCATTTAATCCGTCAGAATCTTGGAATACCGATTTAATATCAGACGTATCATAGATTGCCATCCCTGTGATACCAGTCTTAAATTTAGAATTCTCATTGATGATTACTTGCTCACCAACTAAAAATCTTCCAGAAGTCTGAGTAAGACTATAATCATTGGTTGCAATAACGGAAACATATCCCGTAGCACCACTAGACAGACCTCTAACATATGAAGTAACAGGTACATCCCCAGTGGTATATGCGTTTGCTAGAGTTAATTTTGTATATGTTTGAATATCATAGAGATAGAGATCCCAACTGGTTGATCCATTTTTATAAGAATCATCCGTCACACCCCACCAGTAAACTCTTGCCTCACCAATCTTAGTTGACAGTCCAGCACCATTTGCAGTACCAGTGTTGGTATTACCTGATGCATTTCTCCTTTCGGAGTATAATTCAATAATATTAGTGTTAGTAGTATTAGAATTTGCACCACCTGCTGCAGTATCACCAATATTTAAATATGGTGTTCCATGAACATTGTTTACTCTTACTAAACTTCCAAGAGCAAATGGAATTAGCGCACCACCTACTGTTTTAGTAGTTCTTGGTTTTTCTACATCAATTATACTAGAACCAACAAGATCAATATCATATCCTTTAACGTAAGCAGTGCCAGCAGACACTCTAACACCCATCAAATTGTCGCTAGGTGTATTCCCCTCATTAGTTACTTCATCGTCTCTGAAGAGACCTCCGTTGCCAGTCTCATCATTTAATGTGTCAACAACATCTACAATAAAACTATCAACAGCATAATTACCAGACTCTTCGTAAGTTCTTTTTGCGAAGTAATCTCTAATTAAATTATAATTTGATTTATTCTGTAACTTTTTAATTTCACCTTTATCAATTCTTACTAACTCAACAAAACTAGTGTCTTCGTTATCTGTAAGTTGTTTTTTGGTTAATTTAAGTTGAATTTTTAATCTATCTGCACCAGGTGCAGCATAGTTAGTAAACCCTTTTGCATTATCATTCAGTTTTGGATTTTGATCTGCATTTACAATTTCCTCAATAATGTCATATCCAACTCTGAAGGATGGTTCATTGTCAAAAGGATCAAGAACAATCTGTTCATTTGGAACATCAACAAAAGTTCCTCTAATGAAATATACCCCTTCTGCTACACCGATAGAATAACCAGTATTTGTTGCATTTACTGAATTAACTGTAAATACAGTATCGCCAGAGACAATAGAAGTATTTCCATACGTGATATTCTCTTGAAGAATTAGAGTTTCTCCATCGTCAAACTCAACACTTGTACCATCAACACCACCATCTTGATACTTAACAAATAGTGTAATTTCCTCAACACCTTCTTCAGGAGGCAACAAATATCCTTTGATTGTTCCAACAATCTCAGAATTTTCTCCCTTTACCTTAGATCCCTTACCATTATTTGCATTTATAACAGCATCCAAATATACTGTAATATCAATTCCTAAATGATCTCCATTAACCTTAACCGTAGTGAAGGCATTGTCACAAGTGATTCCTCCAGGAATCACCATAGAACCCTCTTTGAACATATGACTGCCAAAAGATTCTATCTGATTTTGTAGAATCGATTGAAGACCTGTTAATTCTCTAGCCTGAACAGGATACCCAGGTTTAAACAGAACCTTGTAAAAATTATCTGCCTTATCAAAATCATCATAATAAGGACTTACATTTAAATTCGTCTTTTGGGGCATTTTTTAAAATTCCAGTATAATTTTGAGGTCTTCTTTTTGGCGGGCATTTCTAGCAATGCTAGATCTGTTGTCAAGATAAATTAATTCTCCTGATCCTTTATTTATTTCAGGAACTGCCATGCCACTGGTGAAGTCAACACCAAGATTAATTAACTTTGTTCCTGTCGGGTTTGTTGTGATTCCTGCAAATCCAGTATCTATAGAAGCAGAAAAATTCGATACATTACCACTAATTACATTTGATGATGCTTCAAAATCATATGGTCTACCATTTGTGGATATACCTGCATAATCTTTTTGATTAAAGGTTGTCTGATTATAAAAGAGAGATCTGTCTCTAAAATATTTTAAAACTTTAGTTTCAAGATCATATGATGCAACATAACCAAATGCTTTTCCAGTTCCACTAGAAACAACCTGTTCAATCTTTTCTCCAATCTTTGGTGTTCCTGTAATTGAAGAGAATTTGAAAGAACTTAATCCAGAGAAGGTATTTTCTTGATATACATCACTAGTTCCAACTTTTGTTGGATTCTTTACGATACCAACTTGTGCAAAACTTGTATCAACTGGGAAATCCTTTGTGGAATCGTCAAATCTTGCATAAACAAGAACTTTATCGGTACCCAATTCGGTATAGACATCAAATCCATGACCCTTTGATGGAGGAATGATAGGAATTAAATGTGCAGGAGAACTAGTAGTGTTTGAATTAATCGATCCCAAATCAACCAATGCATAACTATAGTCTTTTCCTCCAGAAGTAACTGTAGTGTTTGTAATTTCTCCACCTTCTACATCAACTCTAACTTTTGCTCCAGTACCATCACCAATAATATTAAATTCTTGTCCCAAACCATTTGCATAGTTAGCACCAGGTGCTTCAATATAAACAGTCTTAATCTGATTCTCATTTACACTTGAGTCTGCAGATTCCCTAATAGTTCTTATTTGAGATTCTGTACTAGTTTGCCACTCATTGGGTACAGTAAGATATTCTGTAGAATCGAATTTAATAATATCACTTGGGGGAATAGTGAATAGATATTTCCAAATATATCCATCTCCACTATCACCAGCTCTAGTCGGTTCTAGATCTGTAAATTTTGGTTGATCCTGGGAAACATTTCCTTTTGGGTTAGCACCACTAGATCCATTTTCAATACAGATATAAACTCTATAATCCTCATTCATCACATAATAATTTGCATCATATAATCTAGATGCATTAGTTATTGGTGCTGGACTAGTAATACTATAATCATCGCGATATATTTCATATCTACTTCCAGAGACCCAATTAATACGTCGGACTAATCGTCTTACATTGGCAGAAGTTACCTTCTTACCATATAAAACAAGATCACCTGCGTGGTTATTATAAGCAATACTATCAATTGGGGATGGCGGATTGGTATTCCAAGCAACTGTCCTACCAAAACCAACATTAGTTGGGTTGGGTAGACCAACTGTGACATAGTAAGAGTTACTCGTGGATTCAACAGAATCCACAAAGTTACTGGCATTCAAAATTCTAAATTGATCAGTAACAATTGCTGACATCGTTATCTTTTTTTATATATTTATAGGAGATTATTGGATATAGAATGGCAGAGTGTTATCTGCTTCAAGACTTACACCATCGGCGCGTGGTTTTCTGGAACGTACTGCTCCAGTTTTGCCTTCACCAAAGTTTCCTCTCCTTTGGATAGTTGGGAAGGTTGATAATCCCGCATCAACAGTAAGACCAGTCACCCCAATGGAAATTCCATTAGTTCTATTGTCATAGTTATATATTCTTCCCCAAGAAAGTTTTCCAAGAGAAGTTGTCAATCCTGCCTGAAGATCATTAAAAGTGCCACTTTCAAGTATTCCAATTACAGGACTACCTGAATCAACATTACAAATAATTTCAGCGTTTGATGCAAGACTTGTTATCGAATTAACAACATAAATGTTATCGAGGAATGTTGTGCCAATACCCACAACTGCAGAATCACTACTATTTACAGAAGTAACTCCATTACCAACTGTGGTATCATAAATCATAATAGGATATCCTGCTACCAGATCCAATGCATCAGAAGCAACATTTGCCTCACCATTTTCACCATAGTCCTTCATTGCACGGAAGTTAAACTTCAACGCAAGTGGGTGTCCACCTGTACCAGTTGTTGTACTGATCCCAGTAATAATTCCACTAAATCCTTGAACATTTTGAACTGTACTGATAGTTTCATATAGAGGTGTGGGAAGTTCTGCAATAATTCTTGGTGGATTTGTATTTGTATATCCAAATCCAGGATTGATAACTGTAACTGAAGAAACTTGACCATTTGAAATGGTGGCAGTTGCAGTTGCAGTAGTTCCAATACCAACACCTATTTCTTTGGGTGCTGAGAACTTAATATCAATTGTGGAAGTTGTATATCCAAATCCAACATTGTCAATGGTTACTGCAGAAACAGTACCTGCAATGGAAACTGTAGAAGTAAACGCTGCAGAAACTGGTTCATTTGAAGTTTCCATCATAAATGCATCGAATGTGAATGTATTCTGATTAAGATCTAGAATAATTTCATCATAATCAAAGAATTGTGCATTATCTACAAAGATATCACTTGAACTTGGAGTAACATCACCAATGATTTTTGCAGTTGGGAAGATCTTAGTTTCTAAGACTGGTCTCACCTTGCTAACAATATCACCTTTTACATAGATATCTTTCTTCTGTTTAATCCAATCAAATGGTCTGAAGTTGGTATCATCAACGCCTGGACCGCTGTAAATGTTAGTTTCCATAATATCAGAACCTACAATTTCAGTGATTGCCCTATCATTGATTTGTTTTTGAGATGTTGAAAGCATTGGTTGCCTCAACATTCTCACATCATCACCAATCTTGAGAGTCTCTGTGGTTTCTACCTGAAGAACATCAATTCCATCTTGACCAATGTAGAAGAAAATATCAACTTTATCATTGACCTTAGGTGCTTCCATAAACAAGAATGAAGTTCCACCAGTAAACTGATATGCATAACCAGGAGTCTGTAGTACACCATTGATAAAGATAACAAGTACTGAGTCAAGATCAATATTTGCAGAAAGAGGATTATTTGGATCTAATTCAAAACTCAGAAGTTCGCCATTGTAATAAAGTGGGAATCTCTTTCTAGTACCATTTTGATAACCAAAGATACTGTCAATGTAATCCATTTGACCAAACGACCAAGAAGAGAATCTATCAGTGAATGTTTCAACAACTTCAAGTTGGAAAGGTGATATGGGTTGGGTATAGTCTTTTGCTGTTACAAGACCAACAGCTTCAAGAATATCGCCAGGTTTGAATGCATATCCAGATCTAGCAACCTTGAAGTTACTTACATTGAATTGTGCTCCAGGAGCAGGAGTTCTTGTTGGAGTTGTCTGGATAGCAGGATCGACTGCATTTGTGACAATACCGACTAGGGTGTGAATTGCAGATTGAACGTTTGCACATTGTGCGGGACTTGTTGTAGAAGAAAGTCTATAAACAACAGCACCAGAAGAGGCACTTACAAATGTATGTGTATACTGTTGACCTGTTGGAGAGGCACCAACGTTGACTCTAAATGTGTTGCTAGTTACATTATCGATCGTAACATAACCTGTTACATTAGTTGGACTTGCAGATCCTACAGGATCAGTTGCTCTTGGATAGGTATGCTCAGTAGCATTACTATCCTTAGAACAAGTGAAGGTGAAGGAGTTATCCAAGAACTTAACTTGGTCTCCGATCTGGAATCCATGATTTGCAATTGTAACTGTAAAGTTACCATTTGATGCAGTGTATGCTGCATTAGTTGGAGTGAAAGATTGTGTATCGTAGGTAATAGTAGAATCGAAGAGTTGATTTCTATTGGTATGTGTACCAATAGAAACTGGTTCATTTCTCATTATCTGGATAGCAATATCTCTTGCCTCCATAAACGCTTTGATTGTTTCTTGTTCTTCACCAGAAACGTGAGCACCAGTAATATAGAGTTGACCAGCATCTACTGTTAGATCATTACCGCCGTATTTCAGGTTGTACGCAGTTGATTCAAGAACATCGACAATATCATCCTTACAATCTTGAGAATTGCCTGTAGGGGTTGTGAACGCTGGGAAAGCGGCATTCATTCTTCCATATGCAATATCTGCAATAAATGCCTTGTTATCAAGTATCAGACTTGCGGCATCAAAGAATCTATCTTCATTAGATTGTGAAGCAGATTGAGCAATCTCAAGATTCAGTAAGAGATTTCTACCAGTTTCGGTAGTTGCACCAATTCCAAGTCTAGAGACGCCAACAACTTCTATATTTTCATAATTTGGTTCGGGAATAATCAACGCCGGATTAATATATGCCTGACCAGGATTTGTGATTGAGAATGCTAAAGTTCCACCAATACCAACGGTTGCCTCAACGACAGCACCAGTTCCACTACCACCAGCAGACCCAACACCAACACTAATTGTATTTGTAGTGAATGAAGTAATTCCTAGAACTGCTCCTGCAGCAGGATCAGTTGATCTTGGGTATGGTTGTTCAGTAAAGAAATCATCATCAGAGCAACTAAAGATCAAACTATCAGTTGTAATTTCAATACTATCATTAGTATCTAATCCATGATTTGGAATAGTAAGTCTCAATACACCCGTATGAGAAGTGAAATCTGCCTTGGTTGGTGTAAATTGACCACCAGTGCTTGCAGCAATGCTATTGTTTAAAGATCTGATGAACTTATGTTCATATGCTAGGTCAGTAATACCAATAGAAACTGGTTCTCTATATCCAGATCCAAAATTATTAGTAAAGTATCTTCTAACAGTTCCACCAGTCTCATAAGTATGTGGAATCGTAGAAGGACCTACTCTAATTGAAACTCTAGTTGCAGAAATTACTTGAACAACATCAACAGGATAATCATAATCTGGGAAGATAGTTGTTGTGCCGTATCCAGTACTACCGCAACTAAATTCTAAGTTATCAAGTTTTACAAAATCTCCACCTAAGATATTGTGGGAATCATTAGTTTCAATTTCAAGGATTCCTGTAATATTATTATAAAGTGCTGTAGAAATAGCAACTGTAGAACCAACTGTATTAATACCAATAAGATCTGTAAGTTGTCCTGTAGAATTCTTCAGAACTTTAATTTCTGCACCAAGCAAAGGTGCGTATCCAAGACCCGGAGTAGAACCTAATGAAACAATCAGACCACCTCTTGGAAGTTGATTTTGATTGATATCGAAATTGGATTGAATAAATGATCCATCTACAGAAGTAATACCTGTGTAAATTACACTCGTGACTCCTACTGTGCTATCATTATCAATTTCATAGTTATTTCCTGCATTATTTTCAGTGCTAGGAGTCTGGAATATACCGTTAATAAACAGAATACCATTACCAGCATCAACACCAGTTGTATCTGCACCACCAACTTTCAACGTATATGTTTTACCAATTCCGGTGAATGAATCTGAAATATCATCAAATACCATATTAGTATCATAGTCAGATCTTAGGAAAGTTCTTCCAGAGAACTGTGCAGTTACATATGGAAGATTGCTTTCATTTCTCCTTGCCCTGTTATTTCCTTTTGGTGGGTCAATGAAGTGAACTTCATTTCCAACAATATTGAGAGCACCTCTGTAAATTTGAACAGTTGATCCATCAATATGAGATGTTGCTGCAGATCCAACAGAACCTCTCTGTACAGCGACTGTTGGGAATGTTGCAGCGACACCAGCAGCAATAAGACCATTAATAGGACCAAGAACTTGACCGCCGACATTTGTGCTAAGACCAACCTCAATAACCTTCATATACTCATCATCAACTCTCAGAATGTCTCTTGGTTGAATGGAAGAAATACCAGTAATATTAAACGTTGAAATGCCTACAGATATTCCTCCAGCATTAAAATCAAGTTTATGATTAATTGGGGTAAATGTAATTGGTTGTTGTACAATACCATCGATAGCAATAACAGTCTTGCTCAACTTCTTAGTAAATTCTAATTCATGAGCATTTCCGATTCCAGCATCTGTGAATGTAACAGATATACCTGCAGTAGCAAACTGTGGTGTTGTTGATAATCTGAATGTATCTGGAGTTAGGGCAATTGGATAAACTCTATCTGGCAGTTTATCGGTGACAATACCAAGATGATTTACAGTTGCACCAATTCCCATTGGTTGTGTTCCAACTCCAATAAATGATGAAGTTGGTCTGTAAATCAATTCTTCTCCAGTATTAAAGAAGTGGTCTTTTAATGTGAATACACCTGTTGAATAATTAATATTGACAGTATCTGTAGGATCAAACGTCTTCACATAAATGGGTTTACCTTCATGAGTTATTGGGAAGTTGGTTCTATTTGCTCTTAGACCATTTAGTCCGTCAAATGCAGAAAGGAATACTAACTGATTAGTTGGACCATATGAGAGTGGATTTGCTTGATTATTGAAGTCCATCTCTCTATAGAATACTTCACTAAATGCTTGTGCTTCTACATCATATCCTGAATCTGGATAGAAATTTAGATAGAATTCATTGCCACTGATCTCTCCACCAAATGTACCAAGACCAGTAACATTATTAACTGGTGCAAATGGTCCAGGAGTGACAGTAACTTCACTAGTTCTTGAATTTGAAAGAATATTGACTTGATGTATTGCTGATGTTGTTCCCGCAGAAACACGAACGACTGCAGCAGCAGCAGAAATAAATCTGCTATCAAAAGTTCCAACTCTTACTATATCAGTACCAAATCCAATAGTCGATTCTAATCTTGCACTTCTTTCTGTTCCTGCAGGTTGATTATTAAGAAGGAATCTATACGTTCCAATTCCAGTTGTAGTATTACCAAACCCAACAATATGGGTTCTGTAGTCAAAAGCATCAACCTGATCAAAGTTGCGACCACGCACAGAAACAATACCTGAGTTAGCATCATAAATTGCACTAACAAGTCCAACATTTGATGCACTATAAGACTGCGTAGTATGATCAAAATAATACTCACTTACATAAGTATTAGTCCCATCAAAATCAATTACAGCTTCAACATAGTTAGTTTCTCCACTGAATCTGTTAGAGATTTCAATGTTTGCAAATAATCCATTGAAATCATTATCATTGAATTGTGCAAGTGTTCCAATATCATTACCACCGGATACACTAGAGAGACCAACAAAAGAACTGACAAGATTTACAGAACCGATTGCTTGAGTACCAATACCAGAATTTCCGGGAGGAAGTGCTTGGAAAAGATAGGATTTTTTGAGTACTTTGATATCATGATCAGTTTCAAAGGCATCTGTTGGAGTAAAGACAAGAGTCTTTCTTCCAAAACTATCAATATTTGCACTAAAGTCCCCAAGTTTAATATTTGTAAATGAATTATATTTTTCAAATAGAAAAACATCATTAGTAGTTGATTGAACAACTAATTCGGATAATTGAACATCTTTACTGTCTGGATCAGCAATTTGTATGACATATCTTACATGGTTGTCTACAAAATCAATCTCTTCAATTTCAACGAAAGTATCCTTAAATCCTCTACTAGAGAACTTATTACTAATATCATCATGAATGAGAACTCTATTAGTTCTACACTCAATATAATCCGACAACTTTCTATTCTGAATTTGTAGAGCGTTTGATTGTGTAAGACCAGTAACAGAACTTACTCTTGGATCAACATCTACTGCATTATCAAAGTTGTTGATAATATCAACTCTTCTTTCATTAACTACATCAAGAATTACAATTGCCGTAGTTGTTCCACCAAGACCAATACCACTTCTACCAATAGAAGTTACACCAACATCAGCAAAGTTCTTAAGACCTGCTGGGTGAACAATACTGTTTACTGGAGTAGAAAGTTGATCCCAGGTTATTGGACTCTTAATAGAGTAGGAAAGATTTTGATAATAGTCATTGTTGGGAGTTACTTGATAATCTTCACTGATCTTACCAATATCATCACTCCAACCAAGTTCCATTCTTGAGGAGTAATCAACTACAAATTTTGCTCTCTTTCTATCAATATTAGTTACTTGTGCAATTACACCACTAATAATTCCTTTGACAATATCACCTTTTTTGAGATTATATTTTCCGGTATACTTAATGTAATCATCTCTTACTAGAGAAATAAACACATCTTCAGAACGGAACCCATTGCCATCACTATTAACAAACAATCTCTCATTTTTAGTGAATGTCCCTCTCTTTTGCTTTATATTAATTACTGGATAGATATTTTCATTGATAAGAGATGCATATCCTGACTGATATGTCTTAGCAATACCTGCATTAGTTGTAAAACCAACTCCCGACGCATCAATTAATTGGAAAGTCAAAGTTGCTGGACTGGTATTTGCAAACTGTATTACTTTGAATAATTGATAGTTGTAGTCACTAGAATTAAATCCGGACCCATCTGGAGAAGACATTTCAATGCCCTCAACAAATACTCTATCGTCAACAGAAAATGGTGCTTGATTATATCCAAGAATTGGTGTCTTTAAAACACAAGTTGCAATTCCAGTTGGTCCACTGACCATAGAAACGATACCCACACCATTTGAGTTATTAATTGTAATAATTTTATGTGGTTCAGAATCTAATCCAAATATTGGTGCTAATTGGACAATTTCTGAAATAGATCCATTGGGTGCTTTTGCAACAAGAGTTGTTGTATCAACGATGCTCTTAGTTGTATCATTCCATAAGATAACATCTGGATCGGCAAGATATTTTGCACCAGCAAACTCAATGTCAATTTCTTGAATTGTATCTAAATTATCTACAGTGACAATCGGTGGTACAAATGCTTCTGGTCTAAGAGTCTTATCTGAAGGGTAGTCATATCCAATATCACGAATTCTAGTCTTTTTGATTCTACCAATAGAAGTGGATATTCCAATAATATTAGCATTTCTACCGTTTACCGATGTGACATCTTCAAATGTGGGGAGTTTATCAAAATTAAATCCTTCTGAAATAACTCTTACTTTAGAAATACTTCCATTAAGTGCGTTTGAAGATTTAGTATTATATTCTAAAGTATCACATTGATCATTGCTATATGATAATATAGTTGGATATCTGAATGGAGAAATCTTGAACTCAGTTGTTGAAGATGTTGTTGAAATTCCAAATACAGAGTATGTTCCATTATATTCACTGTTTTCATATCTAATTTCCGAATATGCTTTGACTTGAGTATCTGCAGTGCTAATGTATCCACCCTTTTCTAATGCGTAATAGAGTCTTGCTGGAACACCATTAGAATAATTTAACGTCAGTGATGCATCGGCATCAGTACCAAAACCTACACTTCCAACACCAACTACATTGAAATCTCTAGAATCTCCAGAACTAATATATTCATTAGTAAAATGCTTATCTCTGTAAATCTTTAATTCGTATCCTCTGAGTGAAGTATCTTGAAGATTAAATCTTAGATTACCATTTTTTACAACATCAATTGGCGGATTGATAGCAGAAATATAATGATTTACACCACCAGTTGCACTAATACTTACTCCATTCTCGGTTTTTGGATTAGATTCATATAAAGTTTCTGCAAGTCTAAACTTATCAACACTATCTTGAATTATATAATAAATTCCAGTTGTTATACCAGAAGCAACTTCTGCTGCTTCATAGAATACTTTATCGCCAGTTTTATATCCATGATCTTGATATGTAAATGATCCGTCAGAAAGAATAATACCTGTCGAATTAATACCAATTGTATTAACAAGAATTTTCTTTTCATCTAAATTCAACTTTATATTCAATGCGCCAGTTGTTCCAAAACCAACAACAGTATTTGGAACTACATTTAGTTTGATAACATCTCTATTCAGCAGACCATGTGTTGATGAAGTACTGACAATAGTCGTAATTCTATCAACATTTCCAAGAATTTGTTCATTATTAGTTTCTAAAAGATACTCTGAATTATTGGATCCGTCACTGTAGAAGAATAATCCTTCAGAAGCAGTTGTCAATCCAACCTGAGTTGTTAATCCAATGAAATTTTCACCTTTGTTTATAACAAATACGTCACTTGATAATGTGCTCGTATTTGGAATGAAGAATGTTCCCTGGTTAAAGGAATTATCTCCTACAATTAGGGAATCTACACCTGCAAAACTACTCTTAGTAAATGTAAGTCTTTCTCCCGTCTTTAACCCATGATTGGGTATATAAATCGCTCTACAAGGAACAGAGATGCTAGATGTAGTGACTCCAACTGTTCTTACCTTTTGCTGAGCTCCACCTGCAGTAGTTCCAACACCAACCGATGTTGCTGCATTGAAATAAATTAGTTTATTTCTTTTGGAATCAAATTTTGTTATTTTTAATGGAAGTCTGACTCTATCAGAACTCAAACTAAGATCACTTCCAAATGAGTGTGCTACACCAGTAGATCCAAATCTCTTAACGGTAAGCACGCCATTTGAATAATCATTAAGAACTCTTACAACTTCATTTCCATCTGAGGATGTAATTGTTATAGAGTTGCCAATTGATACTTCTCTAAATCTTCTAGAAACGAAAATATCCTCAACTTTGCCACCAGGAGTACTAGGATAACTGGTCATTGTTCCAGCAAGACCAACAGACTCTGTAGTAAATCCTATCCTCTTAGATCCACTAAGGAATGGTATGGAAGTTGAAAGACCACTTACTAGGACTGTATCATTATTATTTAAATCATATCCATTACGATTGTAGGCAGAAACTTGATTATCATTATCCCAAACAAATACACAATTTACATTTCTTTCTAGTTCAGTTCTAATAGAAGATATACCGGCACCCTTTAATTCCTGAACTTCTCCTCTCAGACCAGCACCACCGGTACCTTCAAAATTAAAGTTAACCCTATCACCAATAGAGTAACCGACTCCACCATCAATGATCCTAATTTCATCAACAGCACCTTTTGTAACTGACTCTACATTGCAACGTTGCTGGAAGGTCTCATAAGATTCATTAATAAAGTCATAATCTGCATGTGGATCGCTGACTTTATATGGGAAAGTATTTCTAATAAGATTATTTCCATTAAAGTCAAATGTTTGATCTAAAACTAGATTGTCACCAATTACTTGAGACTTAAATTTATTTCCAACAAAATATGGATATGCTGGTGCAAATTTTGTAGAGTCTTGTAGACTAGTTGTAACTCCTACAAAATATGCATAAACACCATTTGGAAACTCTGGAGTTTTGCAGAATCTGCCATTATGAGAATCAAGATCACCACTATTGGTGTATAGATAATCTTCCTTGAAGAATCCTGGTTCAAAGGTGGGTGGTCTATTAAATACCGAATTAACACTTAGATCATATCCAGTTTCAAGTCTAGTAACACCCGACTGAACATTATCTGCAGTTTCATATCCAAAGGGACCATAGATTGGATTTCCATCATATGCCCATCCAATAATGGGTGAGTGAGATCCATTTAAAGATTCAAAGTTAGATGCAAGGTCTTGGGAATATCCATACATTCCATAAACCAAAGAATCCTGCTTTTCATCCTTATAGAGACTGGAATAAATTTCTGGAGTTCTTGTTGCAGAAATTTTACCAAATCTAAACGCATCATTTACTGTTAGATCTCTAACTCTAGTATCGAAGATTGCACCAGATCCTCTCAAATCTACAAATAGTGAGGTGGAAGATGCGCTATATCCTATACCAGTATTAATGACAATAACATCATCAATCTTTCCATTTAAAAGCACAGGTCTAAGAATTGCACCTGTTCCACCAGAAGGATCTTCAATTGTAAGTTCTGGGATTGAATTATACTCAGATCCCTTGTTCAATACTTGAACATCAACAATTTTTCCGTTGGAAATAATTGGTGCAAGTTGAGAATTTTTACCTTTACTTATCGAAATTCTTGGTTTTGTATGTAAATTGAATACAGTAGATCCATATCCAGTTCCAGATTCATACAGATAAGCATCAACAATCTCACCAGTTACAATTGGTGTAAAGATAAAGGTTCCAATACCAGATGCCCCAAAAGAAACATTAGCATTAACTTTAATCTCCGGATATTGGAAAATATGATAACCGCTTCCGATAGAATCAAATTTATTAAATTTCGATTTTTTAAGATCATCAGCAAATGTCCCGGCAACGCCAACATTTACAAGTCTAAATTGATCCGAATCTACAAACTGAATTGAATAACTATTTGAAGTAGAGAGACCAACAATAGGATTTCCTGTTGAATTATATGTAACTACTTCTCCAGTCTTAAATCCATGATTCTTAAAGTATACAGAATTATATTCGGTAGAAATACCACTGGATTTTACTCTTAATTTTCTATGGGCATAACCAGATCCACTATTAAGAACATTAATAGATCTTACATTTTTTTGCGATAGAGTTCTAAATTTATGAATACCAGATGCTGATGTAGCAGCTGAAAGACCAATGGTATTGATACCGGTGCTTATAGTAGTAATCCCTGATGCAGTAGGTGTAAATGCATCGGCATCGTTTTTAAATAATCTAATAGTTGAAGTATTTACAAGTCTAATTACATATTCATCACCACTACTTAAACCTGATGTTACTATATTATTTGGATCGTATGCTTCTCCAATAGAAATAGGATCATTACCATTTTGATTGTAGATGATATGTTCACCATCTGCAAGGTTATGTGGATTGGTAAATGTAATTGTCTCATTAGTAGGATCAATTCCACCACCAATGTCCAATCTACGACTATCAAAAGATATCTCTCTAAATCTTGATCCAACAACTGGTTCTAAGGAACAACCAGATCCATTGCCACCCACTAAATCTAGAGATAAAAATTCCTCAAATCCAAATTCTTGAGGGTCAACAATAACTTCTTTAACACTACCAATAATAACTGGTTCAACCTTTGCACCTGTTCCATCAGGAAGACCAGATCTTGCTCCAATGTCTGCAATAGTCAATTCTGGTGGATTAATAATATCATATCCTTTGCCACCATTAAGAACTTCAAATTCTTCTATAGGACCATAATAAATTTTATCTCTAGAATCTGGACTTACAATCTCTACACCATCAACTAATACCCCAACATTGTTTACATTCCTATCACTATTTTTACTACTTTGTAATTGCTGTGCTAATGGGAACTTTCTAACAATTTTTTTACTTGAAAGAGTTCTATTTTCATGTCTCTTTAAAGTAAAATTATGTGCTCCTGCACCAAAGTTTGGATTAAATCTGGAAATATCGTCAAAGTTTGCAGCAGTTTTAGCATTGTTAGCAAGTTGAGACTTTGAAGAGTACAACTTAATTTCGTTTGCAGCAACGAGTTTTACGAAATAACTGTCTCCAGATGAAAGTCCAATCAAAGGACTTTCTGCAGTGTAAACTATTTCATCACCATCTCTAAAATCAACTGGTGTTGAAAATACAATGGTTTCATAAACCTTATAATAGGGACTATAACCACCCAATCCTTGAGTATTATTTGAACCTAATGTTTTAATGTATCCGTCTGGAAGTGTAGATTCAACGATATTATCTACAATCTTATATCCTGGAAGAGAATTTGATGCCAAATATCCAAAGATTGTAGAATCATCTACGTAGATATTGGATGTATTTGCAATGTATACCTCATTTCCTACAGTAAGAACTACTCCAGAACTCTTTACTTTTACAACCTTTCGTCTAATACTGTAATCTTTATTTGGATCTGGTGTAAAACTTCCAATATTAGATAGTGTGACTTCTTTGGTTGATGTGTTTATTGAGGATACTGTTGCAAACGATGCATTTGTAACAGTTGGATCGGGTACAACTACTTGTTGACTCTCACCGATGAGAACCTCAACAGAATCCCCTACTTTAAGATATGCCTTATCAATATCAGAAAATAGTGTGAATACGGAAGAATTTACTTCCTCTACTTTAAATCTTGGACTGGTATTATAAACCCAAGAATTAGCAAACATTTGCTTATAAGTTCTATCAACGATAGGATTCTCAATAACCTCACCAACATTTCTTGTGGTTATCTCCTCATCTTCTTCCATTAAAGGAATATCTACCAAAGGTTTTAACTCCGATAGAACTCCAGTAATTCTCATATCACATCTGTTCTCAATATCACCATCTTCATAACCAAAAATGGTTTCATCTGCTCTTACAATATCAGAGAGATTAATTTTTGATGTGACACCAGTACAACCATAAAACTGATTAATACTCTTTGAAGTATAATCAATTCTATTATTTCCGGAAATAATAGTCCCTGTTTGACCAAATCCAATTGTAGAGTCAACACTAATTACTGACGCATTTACTTCAACTGGTTCTAATGATCTAGATGCTCCAGGAATAGTAAAAATACCCTCTACAAGGTCTCTATCATTATATCCAACAAAGACTCCAAGTTTATAGAAAGTTTGAGTGTCTCTTGTAAAAATCTCAACATCAGAAACTGATGCATTAGTATTGAGATCATTTGAATTAAATATTGTCTGACCTTCCAATCCAAAAGGATTACCCGAAATATTTTCTGCTACAATAATTTCTCTTCTAATATATTCAGCAGAAGATGGTTTAATTAGTCTACTTTCAAGATCTAATACTTCAGCATGGACACCATAAAGAACTTTGAAAAGAATTCTAATAGATTCTGCAATACCTTTTGACTGATAAAAGTTTCTTGCATGTTTGATAAAATTTCCAACATCTAAATCGGAAACAAAATCATACTCTTCCAGTCCTGGAGTAAAGGTTTTTTTTAATTTTTTATAAAATTCTTGTAAGAAAATAACACTTAAGTTCTTTACTACTGATCCATTGGCCGCGGCGGATGCAGAAGTTTCACTAAAAATAATATTTTGACTGTTTACATTACTGAGAACATTAGAAATTCCCGTGTCATATCCAGAAATTCCACTAAATCCACGAACACAACCGGAGAAAGAAGTATCAGTCTTTGATTTATAGGTGATAATTTCATCACCAATTTGTAAAAGACCATACTCATCAGGAAATCCCTTCGTGGAGGTTACCTGAATAGTATCTTGAGAAGATGTAATATCCCCTGTAAGCGATGTCTCACCTACAACAACCTCTGGAACGAGATTATCTACTCTGATATATCGATCAAGATTATCGACAAGATCTACACTACCGCCCTGATGTTCTAAAGACAAATAGTATTGTCTAAAAAATTCTATAGCGTTTGGAAAATCAGCAACTAAAAACTCTGGAAGTTGGCTCTCAATAATCTTATTGAGTTGCACTCTCTTCTCAAATTGCGACATATTTTATTTCCTCTCTAGATCTCCGTTGGAATAACTTGAAGTATAATAGTCTCTTGTGAAAGACACGCCAGAAATATCTTCACCAGATGCAATAACATCTTTAACCATATTTATTGTACTACTTGGAACGCCAAAACTGAGGTAGAGATCTTTTAGACCAACCACATCATTTGATTCTGGGAAAGCTTGAATCTCAACAATATTATTTGGTTTAGTAGTTTCAATAATATTGATAGTATTGAGAATAACCTCTCCCTTCACATAATCAACTACACCTGCTTCTTTGGCAACAACAGTTTTTATTCCATTAGCGCCAATCTTAACTATGGAGACAACTCCACTCTTAAGATCTGCATTTGGTAGATCTGTGATATAGACAGTTGAACTATCACCAACAATTTTAAATCCTGTAGATTTAATATTCAGTCCATTTGGTTTGACATTAAATCTATTGCCAAAGCAAATTTCGTATTGAGCAAACTGATTAATCAATGCCTTCATATCTCTTCTAATTTTCACCTTAGTAATGTTAGAAGTAATGGCAGTGTCAACACGATCAATCAATTGTAGAACCTTACTATACTTAAATCTTCCACCAAAACGATTCATATCAACGTCTTTAGAGTATTTTGTAAGACTATCAATAATATTAGTCCTTAAACCATCAACAGTAGCAACCTGTGAGGAGTTATAATAGATATTAGATTCAATTTCAACATAAAGAACCTTAAGATCAATAATTTTTTGATTAATACCTGCAATTGAGTATTGCTTAATCTTATTCAGAATATTTCTTTTATCAAAATCGGAGACATATGTGCCATTTTTGGGTTTTATGCTGATTTGAACGGTACCAAACTGTGGTGGTACTAATTCTTCACCACCAACAACTGCAACAGACTCGGTATTTGGGTAAACTGAAGCAATAATTGCCTCATAATCTCTTGATGTAACCGCTCTGTATTGCGCTGAGTACAGTCTTGGGGCGAAATACTTAATAGACGACACATCTTCAATTGCGCCACCGTTCATCGCCTTCTGAACGGTCGTAACAGGCACTGATCCACTAGGAATTACTCTCTTACCTTCCTGATCTTGAAGATTTGCTTGGAATTCAAAGACAGAAGGTCCATTTCCTGCTTCACCATCAGTAACAATGTAACTTACAGAGATAAGTTTGCCATTTTCTAACTTTTTACCAAAATATCCGTCACCAAACAGTAATTCATACCTCTCATCCTGAACTTCCTGGAGCAAATAGATCTCTGAGTTCTTATCAATGTTTAAAATATTGTCAACTCTACTAAAATCTCTACCAGTGCCTGCTTCACCGACATTAGAAACGTTTACTCTAATGGTTGAAGCATCAATATTTGGATTATCAAGGATAAAACGCTGATCTGTAGACGTATCAGTGACAAATTGGCGTGTAAGAAGAGTTCCCTGAAAGAGTTCTATCGGTTTTGCTTCTGTTCCGAACTGTGCTACACCATTAATCACTGCTGCAGTGACTTTTTCGGGTAGTGAAAAGCGATATGAACTGTTATCTTGTCCTCCAATGCACACCAGACCTGCTTCAACGGTAATAAAATCGCTACTGGTAGTGGTGGGGACTGAAAAGGTTACGTTTGCCTTAGCGGCGCTTGCAGAGCGAGGCACATAACCAATGTTTCGTGCTAGTGATACGACATTTTCGCGTACTGTTGCACCATCTAGGAATGATTCATTGACTACAAGGTTAGCATTGAACGCATTAATGTACGTATTATATGCTAAGGTGTCAATTAATATTGAAAAATTAGATCCCTCAAAGTCAAAATCCGTAAAATTTGAATTAGAACGGAGGTATGCTTTGATTTCTGATTTAATTTGATCGAAATCTAAGTTAGTAAACTGAGTAAAAGGCATTGTTTATCGTGTTGCCTCTAGTATGAATGAGAATGACTGAGTTGGATAATCTAAACCTACAACATCAAAGAAAACATTTACATCAAAACTGTTATTATCAGGTTGTGGATTGACTTGAACCTTTAAGTTTTCAATTCTATCCTCATAAAACAAGATTGTTTCACGTATTTGATCCCTAATAACACGACTTGAGGCGACATCGACGAACTCAAAGAGACTTCTGCGAATATCGGACCCCAAGTCGGAGTTAAAAAAGCGTTCTGTAGGTATTGTTTCAACTAAATTGCGTATAGATCTAATGATTGCACGCTCATTAATGAGTACAGGAAGGTCTTTCGTCACAGGATGTGGATCAAATGCGAAACTAATATCCTTAAATGCTCTGGAAACCCTCTTACTAGGCATTGAAATGGTTGGTTTTTCTGAATTTATTTATATCCACTATTCAGAAATTTGACCATAAGTAGGTTCTGTTTCATCATTATGAATTTTTTCATATAATTCATTCTGTTGCTTAGAGTCATGCTTCTTAGGAGTCATATCGTCATTAGCAATCTCACGGAGCATCTTTTGATGCTGATGATTACCCAGATTGTCAAGAAAATCGTTCATTTTTTCACCTTGGTGGTAGTCAGTAACAAGTCTTGTGGTTCCCCACATTTCTTTCATGTAGTTAGAATTTCTATCGACAGGTGAATTACCCATTTTATCTCCTGATATAGAAGAACTTTTAGAGGGGTTACTATCCCTTATTGATATTTATTTCAATATCCGTGTTTAAACACCAGTCTTTTGATTTGCTGCAGAAACTTTCTTATAACGATCACTTTCTGTAGAACTCCATTTCTTTGCAACAAAATTCTTACCAACACCAGTTCCTTCAACACCCTTCAGTTTTGAAAGAACCCTTGGTTTTGATGTTGATTGGGTTGCTGCTGGTTGAGTCTTTGCTGGTTCAGTTGATTTTTTAGTAGAAGCATTAGCAGATCTCATATTAGTCACTGCACCAATGCCAGTATTAATTGCAGCATCATAGACCTGATTTCTAGCAGGTGAAGAATGTCTTGCAACACTTTGAATTGTAGAAGCACCTCTAGCAAGATTTCTACCAGCACCAAGTGCTCGTGCTGCCTTGAATGCTGTACCACCAGCAGGTAAAACACCTAAAGCATTTAATGCAGCACCACCATAGTTGCCCTTCTTAAGATCTTGTGCTGCTCTATAGGCAGAGTATGCACTTAGTCCCATACTCGCCAATTTTGCAGCACCTAATGCAGCAGCAGTAAACGCAATCTCATTAATATTTTCTTTTGCAGAATTAGATTCTGAAATAAATTGAGTAT
>WLWF01001164.1_pt1 | contig 22866 bp, 25 predicted proteins | sample 6718331 | NCBI WGS metagenome assembly WLWF01 (sample SAMN12718692, study PRJNA515312) | sponge metagenome | isolation source: marine sponge | host: Mycale hentscheli | place: New Zealand: South Island, Marlborough, Capsize Point | collected 2003-05-01
TTGCGTGAATCCATCCCGAGTTAGGTTCGCCGGGCGTGTAGTACTCGAGGATCAATTGATCTACCTCACAATTCATTTTAACCCAATCAGCAACTTCAGCGTTGTCAATTCCCATACATTCGAAATCGACCGCCTCAGCTTTTGAGTGCTGACTGGTCAAACTTGATCCTATGGCTACGCACAATTCTGGACTACGGAATCCGCTAGTCACTTTTACCCTGCCAAACTGATCACGTACTGGTTGTAAAATATTTTCACATAATGCTTTTAATTTATCTATTTGATCAGCGTTAGGTTCGTTATCTATACCTTTACGTATAGCTGTATCTGATTTGGTAAGCTCCTGAAGAGAAAAATTTCGTGATAATTGCATAAATTTATTTTGTAATGTCTGTAAGTAATACTATTAGTACGGCTCCCATACCACCGACTATCCAATACTCTAATCTTTTGATTCGATCTTGCATTTCTTTAATTTGCTCAAAGGTTTGCTTTTGCATTATTCTGCAAAGCTTTTCATGTGATTCAATTTTTTCTAATGCGGATTTTTTAACCATTATGTTCTACTCGCTATTACCTTTTCAGTTGGAGATAGTAACGCTTCTTCATTACGTGTCAAGTTAGTTTGTGGGTTTTTTTGTTGCGTATTGTTAGCCATTTGTACAGGCATAGGTGTATTACCCAAAGGTGGTGTTTGTACTTTACTTTGTAAACCTGTTTTAGGTGAACCAGGAACTATTAAATCTTTAAAACGATCAAAAATATTTTCTTTAATAAAAGGAGCACCAGGTATTTTTTTAATATTTTTTTGTATAAATCCTTCTTCTTTAACTGGTTTACCATTTTCATCATAAATTAATCTACCTTCTTTATCTGTTTGATAGTTTTCTTTATCAGGATAATAACCACCTTCTACTTCATTTGTTTCTTCATTAAATATTTCAGGAAAAAATTTAATTCCATCATAGTTTCTAATAACTTGATCTAACTCACGTCTTGGAAATAAAAAATTTTTATTTATAGTGTAAATAAATTTACTATCTTTTTCATCGCTAAGTCTATCCATTTGATCTTCTACAGTTTTAACTTTAGTTTCAAATCTAGGTTTAGAATAGTTAACAGGTGTAAATTTTCCTCTTAATAAATTATTAATAATTTTTTTAGAAGCTCCAGATTTTTTCATAATATCATATATTTGTCTGTTAGATAAATCTAACAGTTTTAAATCTTCTATTCTAATATACATGTCTTTCTGTATTCTAAATGCTTCTTGTTGCATTTGATTAAATGTATTAATCATATCTGTCGGTGTTTTTTTTGCATAGTTTTGTACACTGTAAAATTTTTCTGTTTCATCAACAGCTCTTAATAATCTGTTCATTGTAGATGTAAAATATCTAAGATCTTTTTTAACATCAATTCTAATGATCCGTGTTCCAGTAAACAAGGCTAGTAATTCATCCATTAAGTTTACCGGTTTACCACCTTTAGTTAAATCTAATGACAAAGCATCACCAATTTTTTGACCACTAGATACAAAACCAGGTTTAACACCATCTAATACGTGAGTTAACGATTTAATAAATTTATCTCCAAGGTCATCTGATTGTGTGTACACAGATCCACCACCGTCTTTTTTACCATTTCTTGTAGTTACATCTATAAATCTATCAAACCCTAATGGCTCTGATATAAATGGTTCTAAGAAAGACAATACTGGTCCATTTTCTGCAAACATTAAATTCATTACAAACTGTTCTGTTTCTTGTGGGTTTAGATTTTGTTTCTGTGCTTGTGCAATAGCTGCTTCAAACGGTTCAAACAAACTATCGTAAGGACTAAAGTATGAAAAATTAATTGCAGCACTTTCACCATTTTTCCAACCCTTAACAGCTAATAAATTTTTATTTGCATCCCAAGACGCAGCAGAAGATCTTTTGTATGCGTTCCACTGTGAATCTGTTGAGTTAGTTAAGAATTGTGAAAGTTCTGTAAATCCTTTTCCAATAGCATAACTAGTCATAAAAGCACCTGTCAATCTTCTTATACCCATTTGTTGTATAGCTCTGTTAGGGTGAGCAGATTCTTTTAAACCTATGCTTATAATGTTTGCACCGGTTCTAAGAATTTCTGCAGGAAAAGATATAAAATTTCCAAGCGGTAATTTCCTTAACGCTTGAATAACAGGAGGTACTTTACTGTATGTTGGATATGTATTTCTTAATAAAAATGCTGACGCTTCTTCTATCGCATCATCAAATGTTTTCCTCACACCTGTAACTGTATTGATTGGATCAAATTCTTTACCCATGTATCTAAACCATTCTTTAACATCATCTAAACTTTTTAATGCTTGGTATAATTGTGATTTACCATACTCAAAACCATAACCTTTCCATAAGTTATCACCACCTGCATATAGTCTTGCAACTTTATCTGTAGGTGCCATCTTCATTAGTCTATCAAATAATTTATCACTAGTGTTTATTACATTATTTTTTATATCTTGAGTTACAGCTTTTAATTCTGCTGCTACAACGTTTTCATCCCAAACACCTAGTCTAATTAATTTTTCTACATAGTTATTAAATTCTACTTCATCAATTTTGTTACCACCTGCTTTAAATATATCTCTTGCAACAATCTGCATGGCATCTGTTACACTAGCTTTGCCACCTATGTGTCCGTTCATTAATGCAAAGAAAGAAGCTGACGTTACGTTTCTAACTTGTGTTTGCGGTGAGTATAATGTTTTACCAATCTGTACACCTACTTTAGATTGTAACATGAAACGATAAAAAGCATTTTCAACAAGTTTATCTAAAGAACCACCTACACCTGCAAAACCTTCTACATACTCAGGTGATGCCCATTTGTTTAATAAATTTGATTTCATTATACCAAGTCTTGGTACACTTTTAATTTGTTGTGCTCCAATAAAACCTGCATTAGTTGCATCTTCTACAGTATTAAATAACCAACCATTTTTTAATCCAGAATTGGTAATATAATCCGCTGCTCTTTTGTTAGCCATAGATGATATGGCTTCTGCGGTTGTGTAACCAACAGATGCTTTTAAATTTCTTTCAGGTCCTAATAAATTTTTTATTGCATCTGGTAATTCTTCACCTGTTTTTAAATATCTAAATTTATCATTTAATAATATACGAGTTCCTATATCCCTTAACTGTACTATCGGTGACTTACCTTCGGCTTTACCTGTTCTCAATATATCTTCTGCATGCATTTTAGCAGACTCGATGTAAGCTTGTTCTGGTTTTAATTTTGGAAAAGTATTTTTTGCAGATTCTTTTAAGTTTGTATTTTTTTTAATTACTTTTTCTACTAAAAAATCAACAGCTCTGTTCATAACTTTTTCATCAGGAACATAATTTGGATTTCCAAATGTTTTAAAAGATCTAATTAAATATTTACTAATATTGTTTATCTCTATATTAGCTAATTCTTTTGCTAGCTCATCAGCATCTTTTCCTTTAGGTAATACTTTTTTAAATTCAGTCATGATATTTTTAATATCTTTTGCTAAATCTTTTGCTCCTGCCTGTAGTTCTACTGGTATATCATCTATTTTTCTTTGACCTTTTAAATATTCATCTATCATATCTAAATAATATTTTTGTATTGGTGATGATGTGGTTGCTGTATTGTAATCGTCTTGAAATTTTTTAGCTAAATTGTAGGCAGTTTTTTCTAAACCTTCATAAGTTCTATCTATTTTTCTAGCTCTACCTTTTATATATAATTTAACTTGTTCACTTACACCTTCAATATCTTTAGGTTGTTTACCGTAAGACCTAAACCAAGATAAAACGTTATCTATTTTTTTAACACTTGCGTCTATTTTGTTGGGTGATGTTACAGATTTTAATCTCCAATCTTTAAATGGTGGTAGTTGTGTTACAAATTTACTTCCTAAACCTGTCCCTGCTGTAGCGTTTACTAATAATGGTGCTACTAATTTACTCACAGTATATTTCCCTGCTTTTTGTAATGTTTCTGATCCTTTTTTTGTTAGAGGTGATACTAATTTATTACCTAACACTAACTTAGCACCTTTCATTACTGTTTTGTCAATTGCTTTAACACCTAGTTGCGCTGCACCTAAACCATATTTATTAACAAGCAATGGAGACAATCCATACTTGTAACCTAATTGTGTAAATTTACCCATTAGAGGAAAACCTCCACCAATCAATGCACCTTCGGCACCGTATTTAATTCTGTTTCTAAACTCTGCTCCTGCTTTTTTTCTACCAGTCAAACCTTTAGTATCTTCTGGATTTACAAAAAAAGATTCTCTACCAGGTTCTGATGCTAAAAAATCTGTAGCTCCTACGATCGTTGCACCTTCTGCAACTCTTGTTGCTACCTGACTAACTTTTCTAAGCTTACCACCTTTAACAGCATCTGCTGCTTTTTTCATTTTAACCACTGCAGGTATTCTTCCTGTAATTTTTGCAATAGCTGTACCAGGTATACCGTATTGTGTAAGCAAAGATGTAACCTCTCCTCTCCATGTTTCAGGACGAGTAGGCTCTCTTTCTTTCATAACTTTTTCAAAGTCAGACATGAAGTCTGTGTTAAAAACTAAATCTGTTCCAGCAAACAATAATGAACCTAAACTATTTTGTAGATCATATACACCTGAACTAATACCTTTTGCTATTTCATCTAGGCCAGTTGTGTAATCTCTTTCTTGTGTAATCTCTTCGTTATTAATTTTAAAACTAGGAGCCTTTGCATCAGGTAAAGCTTGAATATCTTTCATTGATGTCATATTGACTTTACCTTTAGTCATAGCAGTAATTGCTTGTCCTAAATAATTGTTAGGACTTATTGTATTATATAATTCTAAAATACTTTTAGGGTCAGGCATAGCCAACCACTTGACAGGTTTCTTAGGTTTTGATTGTCCTGCTAATTCTTTTTGTATTTTAAATTTAACTTGATTTAAGTCTAATGGTTTTTGATCTTTAATATCTATACTAACAGCTTCTTCTTTATTAGGATCTTTAAGAAACCGTTCGTAGGCTGTTTCTGCCATGTTACGCTCCTGATGGTAATACTAAGTTAACGCTATACTTTTGGTTAAACAGATCTACATCTTGTTGCGATGAAATCATAGCAAAGTCTTCTAATGCTTCTGCACTGTTAGCCATTAACTCTACAATGTCATCTGTAATTTCATTTGGTAATCTTGCTCTTAGTTGATCATAACTTATAGGGTTATCTGATTGAGCCATAGGTCCGGGGGCCATGGTCTCTGTTTCAGTGACTTGTTCTTCAACCATCTCACCTTGAGCATATCCTGCTCTACCACCACTAGCATAAGATGATGTTAATTCTTGTATCTCTTTTTTAATAGAATCTAAAGCATCTTTTTCAAGTTGTGGATCTAGTTTGCTTTCATATTTACGATCAGCACCTTTTTTTAAATCTTCTTTGTATAAGTCATCTTTCATATCCGGTAAGTAATTTTCACCTTTTCCCTTTACAAAGATATCAATTAACACTTCTTGACCTACATCTTTTTTACGATAAAGATTAAACTCTTCTTGCAACTGTAATAATTCTACATCTTCACCTTGAGCTAATGTTTCATTTTTTCTTTTTTCTTTTAATTCTTGTAGTCTTGGAATAATTCTTCTTAGTTCTGCAGCTGCTGCTTCATCTCTAAAACGACCTGATCCAGATTTTTCTGCTAATATATCTGACTGACCTTCGATCAATGATTTAAACATACCAGCTCTTCTTTCATCTAAATTTTCTGCTTGTTGTTGCATTAATAATTCTTCATTACCTCTTGATGCTTTAAATCTTTCAAAAGGATCTTTGGCTGCTGCTAGTGCAGTGCTTATTGCTCCACTAATACCACTACCTGTTGGTGTTCTTGATGCAATGTCTATACCAAAATCAATCATTAGATCACCTAATCTACGTTTAGCATAGTTAGGTCTTTCTTTTGGTGTATACATTTGATCAGCTGCTGCTTTCATTTCACCAATAGTTGCGTTTTTTAAAAAATCTGACATGTTTTGATTCATGTCTAATTTTTGTACATCACCTGCTGTACTATAACCTTGTCGAGGTGCTTGTAATCCAGATGTAATTCCGCCTTCAGCAGACCCACCTTTTCTAAACATTGGTCTTTTGTATAAGTTGCCTGGCATTATGTTGTGTTCTTTCCTTTTAAATAGTCACCGTAACCAGTCATCAGTCCGCCAGCAACTCCAGCTATTCCTAACGCATTCTGCAACGGCGTAGGGTTAGGTGTTACCATAGTTTGATATTGTCCCGGTGCTCCAGATGCAATACTTGCTACACCTGTTTGTTGAAAACCTAATCTTTCATAAGGTTCGTAAGCTCTTAATCTATTTTGCTCTCTTGTAGCATCTAGTTGAGCTTGTTCTTGTGCTTGTTGAATCGCGCCCGCTGATCCTAAAGTACCAATGTCTTGTCCATATAATCCTGGAACTTGTGCAGCTAATCCTTGTTGATTAGCTCCTAATGCCATTTGTTGACCAAAGGCTTGATTAGCTAATTGATTAGCTTGAGTGAAACCTTGTTGTAATAATCCTGATTGTAATAATGCTCTGTTCATGTCAGATTTGTTTTGGTATTGTGCTCTCATAACACCTTCACGACCACCACCTAAATTACCAGACATTGCCGCTTGTTGACCTATACCTGCTAAACCAGCTGCTGCTTGTTGATCGTATTCTTGTAGTGTTGCATCAATTACATCTTGTTGATACGGAGACATAAAAGGTTTGTAAGCTCCTGCTCCTGACAAACCAGCTGCTGCTGTATCATAAGCTCCTGCTTGTGTAATGTAAGGTTGGAATGCTCCTATACCTTGGCCTTGTGTTGTAGCCATTGTGTATGCATCTTTTTGCGCTTGGTCTTGACCAGCAACTTTAGGTGCAAATAAATCTGTTGCTAATGGTACAGCAGTTAATCCTGTTAACTGTTGTCCTAAATCTTTTTGTAAATCTTCTACGTATTGTGGTGGAAGTGCTTGTGTTTGTTGTACAGCCATTATATTACCTCGCTTAATCGTTCTGATGTTTCAAACATCTGTTGTGCTCCAGCCATACCTTGTGACTCGTCAGATACTTGTCCACCTTGTTCTAAATGTTTCATCATGTTTTCCATAACTTCTGCGCCTCTATCTATATCTCCACCACCTGCGTTTCTAACAGCATCTGCGGTAAATACAAACTCATTTACACTTAATCTTGCAGGCACATCATCTGCTTTTTCTTCTTTTCCTATTGGCACAAAGCCACCTTCAGCTCTATAATCTTTTTCCATACCACCAAGGTCCATTAATCCACCTTCAGCAAAACCTATTCTACCACCATTAGCCATGTTTGCTATATCTTTAGTATCTCTTCTTCCTAAGAAAGGATACTTAACTCTTAATGCCGCTAATTTATTTCCTGATGGATCTTTAAATGCTTCTTGTACTTCTGCTCTAATAGATTCTACATCCATACCTTCACCACGGTCTATAATTTCTGATACAGTTCCTTCTGGACCCATGTTTAATAATGCTGTTATTGCACCAGCACCTAATGCACCTTTTGTAAAAGGACTTAAATTTGTAAAAGTGCTTACAGCTTTATCTAATAAATTTAAATTTGGTGCTTGTTGACTTGCTATAAAGTCTTGATACTCTGTTACACTACCATACTTAGCTTGTAATGCTGGATTTTCAAAATATTTTTTTCCTGTTGCTCTTAATTCATCTCCCGATAAAGAACTTGCATCAAGAGTGTTTGCTGGTGCTGATTTGTTTGCAAAATATTCCCCTATTCCACCAGTGTTTTGAATAGGACTACTAAAGTAAGCTTTTAATCCTTCACCACCTCCAGGTACTTTTAAAGACATGCCTTGTAAATTATCCATACCACCACCAATACCTCTAGCTAATTGACCCATACCATAATTCATTAATCCTGATTTAAGTGATGAACCTATTTTACCTGTTTGATCAAAGCTACCTATACCTGACATTAATCCTGCTGCTATTGGATTAAATGGTGCAACAAACGGCGCAGCTTTAACTGCAATATCTGCTACTTCATTTGGTATAACTTTTCTTACAAATTTTTTTAATTTACTTCCAATACCATATCTACGTCTACCATCTACACCCATGATACCACCAAAAGCGGCCATCTGTCTGTCAGGTAATACTGGTCCTGTAGGTTTAGGTGCAAAAGGATTAACCGGTTTAGTTGGATCTTGTGGTAATGGTTGACCACCCGACATATCCCCAATAACCATTCTTCTAAATTCGTCTAAAGACATTGGTGTTGCTTCTGGTCTTTGTTCTAATAAATCGTAAACGTATTTTTCATACTCTTCTTTTAACATAGCATCAACCATCATCATTTCTTCTTCTGGAGATTTAGGACCTTCTTCCCCTCTATATTTAATAGATGGTGCGTTTGTTACTAATTCCTCTGAAATATTGATATCTGTTATTGCCATGGTTTTGCCACTTTACTTTGTTTTTGCGAACAAATCAAGAGGTGGCATGATAACTGTTACGTCTCTTTGCACATCCTCTTCAGGTATATTAGCAGCTTTTAAAGCTTCTTCAGTCTCATAAACTTCCCCTGTTTTCTTGTTCTTTATTGTTGTTATTATCTTTTCGGGTGTTAGCATTTTTATTTCAGTCATTATGTTGTTACCTCTTTCTTAATGTTTAGGAAACTAATAGCCACGTCAAACGAGTCTGCTGTGCTAGATTGTATCGTAAAGGTTTTTCCACCTTCTACTATTAGCGGTTGAGTTAATAATTCTGTAGTTTCATTAGCTGTCAAAGCTTTAGATTTAATTGCCGTAATACTGTTGTTTGTAACAGTTACCACTGGTGTACCAGCTGACGTGACGAGTATAGATTTAATAACAATAGTTTCATTAACTGCAGGAATCCCTGACCCAAAAGGCGATAATGCACTTCCACTTGTACTATCATCTACACCTACAAATTTATATTGGTTTACTACTGCCATTAATCTAAAAAGAAACTTCTAGCTTCTATCTCCTGTTTTAATTCTTCTTGAAACGTTGTGTTTAATTTTTCAAGAACTGCGTCTAAATCTCTAACTAAAGACTGTGCTACATCTTCTTCATATTCTGAGCTTGCTCTAGTTAATGTTTGTACTATTTTTGCCATTATACTGTGTAAAAATTTTGCATTTGTTCTTCAATTGCTTCTCTAATATCTTCAGGTTGATTTTGTAAATATCTTGAAACAAAAGGATTAGCTGTTACTAGATCGTTGTCATCTTCATCAAACATATTATCATAATATAAAGATTCAATACCTTGAGGATCAGTATTTTTTGTTCTTTGGTTAATTGCATTTTGTCCCATTTCTTCATTACCATAGGCCCCTACTTTTCCAGAAGTTCTGTCTTTCATATATTGTTTATAGTCATTTAAACTATAACCATAACCATATTTACCAGCTACATTTTTTGCAAAAAAATCTTTATTTTTGTTAAAAGCATATTTACCAAAAGCATTTCCTGCTAAGTTTATTAACGTTGAACCTGGTATAAGAGGAGGAACCTTTACAGGTTGATAAGCTGCACCTTCTAAATTAAGAGCGTCAATGTAATTATCTTTTCTTTGTTTTTCTAAACCTAGTGTCATGTAAGGAGCTGCAATACCTACAGCATAAGGATTGTTAGTATAATATGAACTACTATCAAAAGGTATATTTCCTATTCTGTATTGTTCTCTAAAATCCATAGGATCTGTTGAAAAAGTAGCACCTATAGTTGGATCACTCGTTATGGTATCAACTATATTAATATTACTTGGAAATGTATCTGATACTGGAGTTACAGGTATAGGATCTGAGCCACCGCCACCACCCATATTATTATTAGTAGTAGTGTTGCTTGTATTATTGCTTGAGGGACTTGTTGCTCCTCCATATCCACCTTGTCCACCACCTTGATAACCTTTATCTGATGCTCCCATAGTGCCGCCTCCACCAAATGCAATTCTTCCAACTCTTTGGCCCATTGCATACATCTGTCTAGCTTGTTGTAATCTTGTAATTGACACTATCTTCTTCCTCCAGTTTGTATATCTAACCTAAAAGTACCTAGTTTCCAACTGGTATCTACTGCAGTATTAGATATTTTAAGAGCAATAGCTCTACCCCTTGCACGTGTGTCTACTTTATCTGTTGTGGATGATACAGTAAAAGGTCCCAATGAAGAACTGGCTGCAGTATCATTTGGATAATTTCTTAAATCTAATTGTATAATAGCGTTTCCTTGTTGAGATATAAAGTCAGGTATAATTCTACTAACTCTCATAATGTTTTCACCATCACCTCTGAGATCACCTAGATTAGTTGCCGCTCCTCTAATTACTTTTTGTGTAATGTCATAATCCCCAGAAGTAATACTAGCTGGTATAGCTGTGGTTACACCCAGTCTTACTTGATTGACTCCTGTTTCATGTTCATAGTAATATGAAATTCCCTCTGTGTTTCCTTCTACATCAAAAGAACTATCTGTGTCTGCATCGTATTGTGTTGCATGAGGTAAACCAAATACAGCTGAATCTTGCCAAGTAGTTCTTGTAAATAAAGAACTATCGTTAGTAAACCATATTGGTCTTTTAGCTGTTGAATCTAAATAACTATAAGTAACTGACCTTAAATTAACATTTGAATTTGCTGTAGGGTAGAACCATATAACTTCTCCAAACAAGTTATTAATACCTGCATAAACCATTTGATTAGATGTTGTGTTAAGATCATCATAAACATAGTCTTCAACTAAACAGTCCATAGATTCTAGTTTACCAGTGTATCTAAAGAAACCATTATCAGACATCCAATACGCAGCACCATCAACTTCTACGGCTGCGTTTTTACCAATTAATCCACAGTTAGTTCCAACTTGTTCATAAGCAAATGTAAAAGGAGTTCCAACAAATCTCATAGTAAATAAAGCTGTATCACTCCAAATATAAATTGCATTCCTACCAAGCTTAGCTCCAATGATCCGTGATCCGGCGGCCAGTCTTTGTGTACCAGCACTATTAATTGCTGTGGGTGTATAGTCATTAATATTTTCTTGAGAAGAAAATCTTATAAACATTTCATCTTGTGTAGTTTTATCACCAATTGTTGTTTCAGTTCCAAAAAATACTAAGTGACGATCGGGTGTAGATACTAACATATCCCTAGATGCTGTTGGTGCACCAGATATAATTGTTGCTCTTGTTGTTACGGCATTAGCTAAGTTTGAATCCCATTGAAAACATTCACCATTAAAAATTAAAGCAATTAATGTGTCACCTAAATTATCTAAAGACCACATACCTGGTTCTGCAACTTTATCCGTGGTCGATGCTGCTTGACCCCAAGCTGCATAATTACTTGTATCAGTTACCGTTGCTCCTGTGCTGTGTGAAGCGTTTGTAGTTCCTCTAACATTTCTAGTTATTCCAGTAAAACTTGTAGATGTAACTCCCGTGTAAGATATTTCTTCAGTGCCTACTAATATAAAATTAGTTCCTGTGCTTGGAAATCCTGTAGTGCTGGCTACATTAATAGTAGTTCCTGATCCACCTGTTCCAGCAGAGTCAGCATTTAATCCTCCATTTAATGTTGTAGTTTGAGGACCTGATACAGTTCCACCCCATTGAGATATACCATAACCAAATACTCCAACCTGGTCAGGTGGTCCAACATGATAGTACTGAAAATAAGTTATGCCTCCAGAAGTAGTTGCTCCAGCTCCTCCTTCATTACCAGGCATTGTAATTGTAAGGGTCGTTCCCGTAGGTGTACTTGTCACCATAAATTTTTTATCACAAAAATCTGATGATCCAAAGTTAGATCCTGATATAGCTGAAAAAGTAGAAGGGTCTCCAAATAAAATAATATCACCTGTTAAAAAACCATGAGCAGTAGGAAATGTTAATGTTACAGTTGGATCTCCATTAGTCGTGCTAAATGCACTTGTAATAGCTGTGCCTGATGGATTTTTTAAAGGATGTATATCATAGTAAACCCCTCCAGAATATACATACAAAATTCTATTAGTACCAAGAACAGAATACTTAATACCTGTTTTGTTTACCATATGATGCAATCCTCTAACCGCACCAGTTAATTTTGTATCACCTAACTGAGACCAACCACCTATTTTTTCAGGTGTACCATACCTAAAACGTACGTTTGTTCCTTCAGTCCATTGAGATTCAGCACCCGTAGGTGTAACTTGTTTGTTAAATCCTGGTAAAAAACCTAATTTTTGTAGCATATATTTGACCTATTTCAAATTTCTAAATGTATATTAAAATTAAAGGAAACTCCAGCCTTATTTATAGGTTGACTGCTATACTTATTCTTTCAGAGTCTGTTTCTTGTTTATCCACCATATGTCTCATATAAGATCTAAAAATTAATAAGCTGTTTTCTATAGGATTAAAATGACATCGTTTAAAGCTTAAACCATTTAATTCTTTTAGGTTTTTTATAGGCATCATATCGGGTTCTGTAGGATTTTCAAAAATAATTTTTGCACAATCTTCATTAGATTTAAGAAAAAAAACTGCACTATAAGTATGTCCTGCATGACAATGATATTCTTGTTGATCATTTTTATCGTACACATTTAACCAAGATTCTTTAATTTTGTAATGGTAATCAGAGTTATGTTCTTTATTAAATGCAAAAGTCTTTTCTTCTATCTTATCTAAAAGAGTACTAAAAACTGGGTCATCTTTTAATTCATAGGTGTCTAAAGTATTGTATGGTCTTAAAACCCAATTACTACCACCACTAGGATTACCATCTTTTATAGAATAAACCCTATCTTGAAGTTTTTTTAAATAATCTGGTTCTAGCAAATTTTCAGCTACATAAAAAGCCTGTGGAAAATATGTTAATATTGTATCTGTCATCTTACATTAAAACTTATTACAGTTCTATTCTCCGTGTTATTCTTTGTTTGATTTGATCCGTGTTTTAACCAACTAGGAAATATAATTAAAGATCCTAGTTCTGGTTTAAGATAAAACCAATCATACGAACACTCGCTAGGTTTTTCTATAAAACAATAACTTATGAATTGATTAGGGTTATGAAAATATAACTTACTACTATCTTGATCAACATTAATGTATAAAGCTCCTGAAAGAACAGAGTTAGGATGAGTATGTTCTTTTAATGCTGTTCCTTTCTTTTGTATATTAAACCATGAATGAGATATTACATTATCCATTTTAAAACCAACATCTTTTTTATAAGACAAAGTAATATCTTTAATTCTATCGTTTAGATTAATAGATATTATATTTAATATATTATCTATTAAATGACTTGATTTTGATTTACCTGACAATAACTCGTGGTCTTTTAAAAAACCTTCCCTATTTAACAATTCTTTTTGAATTGTACTACATTCGTCTACAGATAAAAAATTGTTAACTTTTCTTACCAGGGTTGGAAACACTTTAAAATCATTAATCATTAGAAGTAACTATATTTAAAACTATTCTTATTGGAGTATCTGTTTGAGTAAAACCTTGGTGCTCTATTTGATTATTAAAAATTAAAGCTTGGTTAGCTTTTGATAAATATTCTGTGTCATTAATAATAGTGCCACCATTACAAGTAGTAAAATTAAATATTGTAGTTGTAAACTTGTCATAAGGTTTTCCATTAGAGTCTTCAAAATCTGTATGTTTTGCATGCATAATTTTTTTATTTTGATTAGTATATAAATTTAATTTCATTCTAATTAATTTTTTAAGGACCGTATGGTTGCTTAAAAAATATAAAAAAGGAAAAAATGTTTCAAAGTAATGTGATTTAAACCCGTCGGGGTTTGCATACAAAACATGATTAAACATAAAATTATTATCTAGTGCATAGCCTCCTGCATCACTTGCAGTTTTATCATTCCAAAACCAAGGAAAGTTTGGCCCTTCGCTTAAAGTTTCTTTTAGTCTTCCATAAAACATGTCAGGTAAAAAATTATCTATTTTTTTAATCATTTCTTTTTTTAAACCACGAAGGTAAACCTAAATGAGGTCTACCATCAAAAGGAGTTGCATTAGGATTATTAACATCATTGTAGTGTAAAAAAACTTGAACACATTCATGACCTTGAAAAGGTTCTCTCCAGTGTTCTAAATCCATGCCTCTATATATAAGCATATCCCCTGGATTTAAATCAACTCTAAGTCCTTGCATGCCTTCTCTTCCCGACGGCTCTAAATATATTGGCCACTGATCACCACCTAAATTTAAAGTAGTTGATACTTCACAAGACAACCTATCTTTATGTCTTTCTAAGACATGTCCTTTTTTATATATCCTTGCATAAGAATAATTTGGTTGTAATTTTAATCCAGTGTTTTTTTCCATAAGAGCATGCATGTTAACTAAAAGCATTTCCATCATTATATCACCATAACAAGAATAAGCTCCTGGCACTTGTCGATCAAACTTTGTTCCAAACTCATTATGAAATTCTGAAATAAAAGTATGTTTTAACATAGTCTCATATGTTTGAGCTTTGTTTCTAAAATACTCAGCAAACAAATTACAGTAATCTGGTGCAAGAACACTTTTTAAAACGGCGTATTTGTTTTTTTGAAAATTAAACATAGATGTCGTATCCTTTCATTTTATCTATAGTATCTTTACTAAAATAATCTTCTAAATTTAATTCTTCTTTTTTTACTTTATCTGTTCTAATTGTATGCAAATTGCATTCCATAACACTGTCATCATACTTTACATTATTATATGATAGCTGTTCTAAGTCAGTGTATCTATGTTCAAAGGTAGGTATATTAAAAAATTTATATATATCTTCAATTGTTTTTTTAATATCACTAACTAAGTCATTATATTCTATTTTTAAATGAGGTAGATTTGACTTAACTATATTTCTAGAAGAAACCATGTCTTGTTTAAGTTTTCCTGTATTAGGATCCATTAAAGAATCTGTAAGATCTTTATCTGTTCCTGATTTTTTAACTTTTAAAAAAGAAGCTAACACTTCTACAAGAGGTCTATTTAATATTAAAAATTTAGGATCAGGATCATAGTACTTTTTTAATAGTTCTAAGTTTGTTGGTATTCCCCAAGGACCTCTATCAAATATAATGTCTGCGTCTGTGTGGTCATAGTAATGTTTAAATGTTCTCTTAATAACATTGTCAATAGTTTGATGGTCTGGCACATTTAAAAACAATTGGTTTTCTTTAATACTATGTAATCTCCATATTAGTTCTACTAATATACTATTTGGACTTACTTTTATTTTAGGGTTTTGATTTAATATTGATCCTAACAAAGTATTTCCTGCTCTTGGCAAACCTGCTAAGTAATATATTTTTTTGTCTCTAGTGTTAATTATTTGTCTCATAATCTCCTTAATAATAAAATGGTTTTCTTTGTAAAAAATAAGTTAAAGTTAATCTACCATCTTCTTTGTTTGTACCGTGGTTGTTTATAGCTTGGTGATGAGTGCCATGTGTAAAAAACAATCCTCGGTTTTGCACAAAATTTACCATAGCTGTTTGTTTATATACCCATTCTTTACCATCGTCCCCTGCAACATCATAAATCCCAGTTCCAGATTTATCATTAGTGGGTGATAAATATATTATAACTGTATCTCCTAGATCTGAATGTATCCAATCTTTACTATCATCAAATCTCATCTGTCCATGTGCAGCAATTCTTTGATAAGGATCTAAGTTAAGTTCAAATTTGTTTTTAATGTAACCCAATACAGAATAATATAAAAAAGGATAATCTATATCTAAATAATTAGTTCTTAGTCCTGGAAAATTATTTTCATAATTAGTTACTTTTGCAAAGTCTTCTTTATTATAAAATTTTAATTCTTTACAAAGCCTATAATATTCTTCTGGAAAATCTAAAAAATTGTCTACTATTTTAATCATAATATAAAAAGAATGGTTGTATTATTCTTATCTCTGAAGTTTGTTTTAGATTGGGCGAATGCCAAACATCACTTTTATAAGCAATACATCTATTTATTTTTGAACCAATAATAACAGAAGGGTTATCTCCCTCGTATATTACAGTGCCATCATTTATATTATTTGTATTTAAATATACAATACCTGCAGCATCACAATTTCTGTCTCTATGAGATTTTAAACCTTGTTTATATACTTTACATTCTTTTAACTCACTTAAATAAGTTTTTCTAATATATGTTTTTAATGTTTTAACACTTACGTTTTTATGTTTATTAAAACAATTAACAAAATTTTGAAAAATATAATTATTAGGTTTTAATATTTCTGTTTCATAACAAGGATAAGCATCTTCTCTTTTATCTATTGCTTCTACTGGTTGATGTGTTTTATTAAACGTAGAACTTTCTATAATATTATTTATATTGTCTAATTGTTCTTTGTTATAAAAATTATCTATTATTTCCATGGTTCTCCTAAATTCCACATTACTAATGAGTAACGTGTGCCTTGTGTAACAGGAGTAACTTGATGCCAATTGAAAGAAGGAAAAACAATAATAGATCCTTTTTTAGAAGTTTCTTTTGCTGTAAGAATTTTTGAATCAGCTTTATTACCATCTAACAATTTAAATTGAAGATCACCGCCTTTATATTCATCTGAATTATTTAATAAAATACTACAAGAAAGTTTTCTCATCTTGCCATTATATTCTTTTTCTTTATTTTTATAAGATTGACTTAAAGAGTCTTGATGCCATCCATAAAACTGACCTGGTTTATATTCCGTAAACTGAGCTGTTTCAGTCCAATCCCATTGAAAATTCCAACCTGCATTTTCATTAGCTGTATCTATAAAAGGATGAATTTCTCTGTATATCCAATGTTGATCTAACCACGCTATATCTGAATTTCTTATTCTTCTAAGTTCTTGTAATTCTTCTTGTGAGTGATTGTGCTTATCGCCTTTGTCGCCTATAAATGCTGTAGATCTATTATTTTTTAAACCTGATTGTAAAACAAAATCACACCATCTTTCTGGTAAAACTCCGTCAAACCACCAATAAATGTATTCTAAATTCATAACTTTCTTTGCAAAAGTTATACTCTCTTACATAGAAGATGTCAAAATTAGCTTGGCCAGTTGTTATTAATAGCTGCAGTGTACTGAGCTTTAAGAGTCCACATACCAGAAGATCTAGCAGGTCCTGCTCCAGCTTCAGCTATTGCAACAACACCGTCTCCTCCAGTACCACCAGTACTTCCATAAGAGGCTCCGCCTCCGCCACCAGAAGTTCCATTTTGAGCAGCGTTTCCTCCGCCTTTACCAGCAGGTCCACTGTTTGTATTACCACAACCACCGCCGGCTACATAATATGCACTGTCAGCAGGCACTAGTGTACCAATAGAAGTTGTACCTGGAAAATATGGAGTGATATTTAATCCATCACCGGCAGCTCCTCCGCTGTTAGATGCAGCAGTGTTATAACCGCCTCCGCCTCCAGCGTATCCGCCCCAGTCTTGAGTTCCTTGTCCACCATTATTTCCTTCGTTAGTAATTCCGCTACCACCATTTTTAGTTGGCGTTCCTCCAAATCCTCTAGCAGCTCCTCCGCCTGATCCTCCTGGATCACCATCACCTCTTGGAATACTATTTTGACCTGGTGGGTAAGGTCTGTTTCCACCTCTTCCTCCACCTGTGCATGAAATTGGTGATGAAGCTCCAAAAGCAGAACCATTACCTGAGCCATTACTCCAAGGGTATGGTCCATCTCCTGCTCCTCCTGAGCCAACTGTTACTGGAACTCCTGAAGCAGGGAAAGGATGACTAGTTGCGATTCTTGCACCGCCCGCTCCAGCTCCTCCACCTCTATTTGCAGCTCCGCCTCCGCCAGCAACAACTAAAACTGTTCCTTCTGTTTTAGTTCTATTAAAAGTTCCTGGGGATGTAAAAATTGTAACTAGGTCATTAATAACTGGATCATTTTCTGGTCCAATTACTCCACCTTGATTGTCAATATTATTTTGACCTGCTTTGTTAAATCCGGGTGTTAAAAAATTTATTGTAGACATTATATGTTGCTCCAAGTTTGTGTGTTAGGATCATAATACTTCTGAGTTGTAACTCCGTCAACTCTTACTGCACCTTGCCATCTATTATTATCAGGATCAAAACCCCACGCTATACCATCATCAGGTACATTATTTGGATCGTATGGTAAAGTTCTTCCTTGATCATCGACAGCAGGATCTGCAATAATAGGGACGAAAAAATTTTCGTCGTTTAATTTCATAACAGAAGCCCAAGCTTGTGGAATGTTACTTACAAATTTATTTGCTGTTGCGTGACCTTCCCAATCTTCAGTTCTATATATGATGTTGTCTCCATTTGCATAAAGACCTCTAGTTCCGTCTTTAAAAGTTTGTTTCCAAGAAACACCACCATTAACAGAAGTTAAGTTTGCTAAGCACCACGCTTCGTTAGCTGCGTCATCACCAGGAGTAATATTTGAGTCGTTAACGATCTCAACGTGAGTGACTATGCTTTCAGAGTTAAGGTTAGCGAAATAAGCCATTTGCTAAACCTCTTACGCGTCGTTTAAGATCTCGTAGTTTACAGTGATAGTCGCGTCAGATGCTGCGCTTGCGCCAGCTTCTAAATTATCACCTTCTTCTAAATAAAGAGCTGAGTTTTTGTCTACAACTACTAAAGTTGAATCTGCAGGTACAGCTACTGTACTTGCTATTGCTACCGGTGATCCACCTGATTTAGTTATAAAAACTGATACGTCAACTGACGAAGATCCGTCTATGTTTGCGATTAAAATACTGTTTACTTTAACAAGTGTATCTGAAGCAGCTGCTAAAATCTCTGTAGTCAAAGTAGTAGTTAAAGCCGCTTGTACCGATTCACCTGTTATCGATGTTACGTTTACTAGATTTGGGTTTGCCATAATTTATTTTCTCCTGTTTATCTTTTATCCGAAAACTAATGCCATTGCAATAGCTTTTCCTACAGTTGATGCTGTATTACCATTAATTTGAACTTGACCTGTTCCTTTTGGAACTAGGTTAAGACTTACATTAGTTTCTCCAGAAGCCGTAATACTAGGTGCATTACCTGAAGCAGCGTTAGCTAGTGTAATTTCATTAACTGCTGAACCTGTAGCTGTTAAAAGCATTAATTCATTTCCATTAGTATCTAAAATAGATGTACCAATTTTAGGTGAAGTTAAAGTTTTGTTAGTTAAAGTTTGTGTACCTGTAAGAGTTACATCTCCAGTTGCTACTTTGTATATGTCTGGATTAGTTCCATCATTTGCAGTTGCCATTAAAATAGCATCTCCTTTATCTGTAGCAGAAAAAGTATGAGTGTCTCCTGAACCAGATACATATTTAAATTGTACTGTGTAAGCACCTGATGTTGAATTTCTGATGTAAAACATTTTTTCTACATCTAAAGGAATTGTTACAATAATGTTTCCAGTAATTGTACCTGTAAGCTCAATCATTGAATGTTGAGCTGTTCCAGTAGTGTTTCCATCTACGATTGTTAAAGCTGTAGTTCCTGTACCACTGACTGCTTGTGAATTAAATCCACCAGTTAGTTGTTCAAATAAAGATAAATTGTTATTAGTTTTTGTTCCCCATGTACCGGCATTTTCGCCAGTTGCCATTAGTTCTATACCGAGATCCGTATAAGATGATGCCATAATTTTGTACTCCTAAGTAATGCTCTTTTTTTATTTTATTTTAAAGTTATTGTCAATAATATATTAAATTATTCCCCTGCAACAACGCGCGTATAACCAGCATCTTGTGTACCCGTTATTCGTTCATAGCCTAAAGGTGCGACACCTATTGGCGAAATACTAGCAGTTGCTGAAACCCCTGTCAAGCCCATAACATCTGCTGGCGCTAATGTGCCAACTGTAGAAGTTGTAGAAAGTCCTGTTAACCCCATAACTTGATCAGCCGGATCAATAACTCCTGTTGAAGAAGTTAATCCAAACCCTGTTGGAATTATTGTTGGATTAGATGTAATATCAAGTAAACCATTTGCAGAAGTTAAAGATAGACCGGTTAGTCCCATTACATCTGCAGGTGTAATTGCTCCAACAGAAGAAGTTGATCCTATTCCTGTTAAAGCTACATTTATACTAAAGTCTATATTAACAGAGCCAAGCGTTGATGTTGATTCTAATCCACTTAAAGTAAATGTAGCATCAATTATGTTTGTTAAAGATCCAACAGCTGATGTTGAACTTAATCCTGTTAATCCCATTACGTCAGCAGGAGTTAAGAAATATTCACCACCCCAACCAGTCGTTGCAGAACCCCAAGTTAAATCACCCCAAGCTGCATCTGTTCCACTATTAGATTGCATTTCAAGTCCAGTTAACTCAACTACAATTCCTGATTGACCCCAAGTTTCTGTACCCCAAGTATCTGAACCCCAACCTGTATTTATTTCTGTAAGAGCTGTCGGAGATCCAACAGCAGAAGTTACTGAGTTACCTGTTAAAGTAATAACAGGGTTATTACTTTCACCCCATGGTTGTTCACCATATTCAGATCTACCCCAACCTTGTAAAGCTCCTGCAATAGGAGTTCCAACAGATGAAGTTGCACTTACTCCAGTTAATGTAACTGTATTATCTGATAACTCACCCCATTCATTATTACCCCAACTTCTTCCACCCCATCCTGCACTTGCAAATGTATCTACTGATCCAGTGCTAGAAGTAGCACTTACTCCAGTTACACTAACATCAACAGCATTTTGATCACCATATTGATTTACGTTCCAAGGAAAAACTCCATACGTAGTAGGGTCTACGGTATTTGCTTGTCCGCCCATTCCTCCATGGTTTGTACAATAATAATAAAGAGTTGGTGCACTAGCAGCTACAACAATTTGTGTATAAGCTCCAGAGTCTCCTGGTGTGCCATAAGCAGTTACACCGGTAGTGTACTCGTCACCTCCGCCATGTGTTCCGTCACTAGTTGTTGAAAATCTTAAAGGGTGACTACCATTTGAACTATCTGATTGATCAAATTTATATGTACCTGTTTCAGCTAAAGTTAATGTAGGTGTTTGTACACCATCAATAAAATATTTATTGCCGTAACCAGTTGATTGAACTGTGACTGTAAATGTTCGGGTCACCGACATAAGGAATTCCTCCTTATGCTATACGGATTATTGCGTTATCTGCGTCTGCTGCTGGAAATTGAATTGTAAAAGTTCCACTTGTTACAGTTTTATCTGAACCAAATGCGATCGCACAAACTGCAGGATCACCAGTTGCTGAGTCGTTAAAAATTAAACAACCATTAGCTGTAAAAGTAGCTGAAGTCCAAGACACGTCTGCAAAGTCACAACATGCAGTATCTGTAGATAATGCAGGAGTAACACTTGTAAGTGGTTTTCCTTTTGCAGAATACGCAGATCCTGATGTGTTAGAAATTTCGTTTGATGAACTATATGCTGTTGTTGATTTATTTAAAGTTGCAGAGCTTGTGTATAAAGCTAAGTTAAAAGTGTTTCCAGATGATGCTGTAAAATTATGTATAGCTCGTAAAACTTCTGTTTTAAAACTGTTACATATTGCCGATGTTATTGCCATAATATTTTTCTCCTAATTACTGAGGCGGTGACTCGATTGGAATTCTTAGTGTACCATCCGTGTAATCGTCTCGTCTTCTTCTTCCAATTTGCATCGCTGCAAACTTTTGTAGTTCAGTTTTATACTTTTGCTCGTATAATGTCAACATATCAGTTGGACCTTTTAAAAATGAATATGCTTCTACTAAACATGCATATAACAGACCTTGAGGAAAGTATTGACTTACATAAGTTCCAGAAGTATCGGTTTCTAAACTAGGTGGAATTTTATTATAATATATTCTGAATACATAATTAGCGTCTGGTGTAGGAGCTAAATAAATAGATCCTGAAGTTGTCGAAGTTGTACCTGTTGCTCCTCCAAACATAGCATAATATTTAGGTTTTCCAGTAACATCTGCTCCTGATGTAGTAGACCCTTCTGGTCCAGTTAATCTTCCTATATACTCACTTAAAAAAGTTTGATCGCGTCTTTCTAACCATGTGCCTTTTTCTGTAGAATTTGTAGCATTAAATACTTCTACACCCCTTACAAATAATGTTCCTGCTGGAACTCGAATATTGTCTACATCTGTTGCCATTGTACCTTGGTCCACGAATCTGTCTGAATCCATAGGAAGATCGTATGCAATTCTATATTCTGAGTTTTCTATAAATCTATTTAATATAGCAGCGGTAAAAACATTAGCATCTACTTCAGTGTAGTTTCTAATATCTGTTTGTAAGTTTGATAAAGTATATCCAGCCATAATTAACCTCTATCATTTACGGGTCCAATTGTACATTGAAAACCGCCCCCTGTTGCTGTGCTTCCAGCGTTAGATACCAAAGGAACTGTTATAGAATTATATTGTGTTTCTGTAGCCTGTGTTCCATTTGGTAGTCTAGGACCAACTGTTGCAGTCGTTGCAATTGCTGTTGCCAAATAAGATCCAAAAACTTTTGCTCCGTTTGCATGAGTTGTTGCCGTAGTATTAGAAAAAGTAATTCCTCTAAAAGGAGCAGCTGTTCCTCTTGTTAGTCCAGATAAAACTCCTGTACCTGTATTATTACCTGTATATTGAATTGTTTCATTCATGTATTTTCCAAAATTTGCACTAGTTGCATCTTGATCTACTTTTTCTATTACAATAAAACCAGCGTTTGGAAATGCTGCAGAACTAGTTAAAGTTAAAGTGTTGACTGTATCATTAATTGCACCAT
>WLWF01001165.1_pt1 | contig 22855 bp, 30 predicted proteins | sample 6718331 | NCBI WGS metagenome assembly WLWF01 (sample SAMN12718692, study PRJNA515312) | sponge metagenome | isolation source: marine sponge | host: Mycale hentscheli | place: New Zealand: South Island, Marlborough, Capsize Point | collected 2003-05-01
TTTGATTTAAAATTAATTTATTAATATTATTTGAAATGGATTCAGGTGGATTTCCTTTATTTGTAAAAGATGTTGAAGGATTTCCTGATTATCAGATATATACAGATGGAAGAGTATGGTCCAAGAGATCTTCTAAATATTTGAAGCCATCTCAATGCCGAGGATATAAACATGTTGTCTTATACAGAAAAAATAATAAACAAAAAACAAAGAAAATACATAGACTTGTAGCAGAAAATTTCATACCAAATCCAATTGATTTACCTGAAGTAGATCACATAAATCGTAATAGAGAAGATAACAGAATTGAGAACTTAAGATGGGTTAGTTGTGAACAAAATAAGGATAATAAAGGATTTCGGAATACAAATAATAAATATCAATGGATTAATATTAGAAATAATAATCATAATGATTGTTCATTTAGAAGAGTTAATTGTAAGAATATTTATCACACATCACTCGAGGAATGTTTGAAGAGATCTTTCTTCTATTTATTGAAACATCCAATTAAATTATATGAATGATTTATTGCTGAGGAGGTTTTCCGTACATTCCCGAAAGTAAATTTTCTCCAAATCTTAAATCTGTTTTAATTTGTTTATCAATTTTATAAATTACTCCGCTGTTGTCGCCGATTTGTGCAAGAGATCCTTCAGGATCCAATATCTGTGTTTTAATATCTGTAATAGTTTTTTTTCTGGTCACAGTAAAGACTGGACCTCCGCCTTCAAAATTCACAAAGTCTTCTGCTGAATTATATTTACCAACAACTGCCATCGTTGAAAGAGGATTTGCTTGCTGATAATAATTTGCTTGATCAAGAATATCTGAATTAACCAAAAAATATCCTCTTAATATTTTCCTTGGAAGATCAAATGCCTTTAGGACTGTGCTCTCTTGTTGAACTGATATAGCAGGGGCAATAGCAAACGAAGCCGTGTGCCCCGTTGTCCCAATAGTTGCGTGAGTAACTGAAGAATTAAAATAATTAACAGCACATCCAACCATCGGTTTTATTAAAGGAATAGAGAAAGCATTCATCACATATTGCTGACTTTGTAATGAAGTTAATAGAGCATTCGTTGTCACTGCCTTAACATTACTCGGTAAATCTGAAAACTGAAAATTTTGATTACCAACATTAGATCCTGAACCATTAAACTGACCATATCTGAAACCAAGAAGTCCCCACATGCTGTCAGTCCAGTTTGTTTCATCAATCCCCATATCAACAATACTAATTCCAGAATGAGCATCGTATGTTAAAGCACTTTGTAATCTTTCTGGTGGATTAATAAATGATTGAAGACCATCGTTGGGTTTAGTTGCGGCTGGTGCTTTCAAATTGATTTTCGGATATGGATGCATATCTGGAGACCAATTGTCATATCTCATTTGTTTATTTATGAAATAAACAGGATCTTGTGCTGTTCCTGAAGGCGGCGGACCTAGAATATCTCCTGGGGTTTGAGGATCTCCTGCATTGTAGAAATTACCAGTTTTTTCTGCTGTATGAAGATTCTTAAATTCAAAACGATTTTTCACAGTATCAAAATTAAATAATGGATTATCTGCTCCGATATAGACATTCTCTACTGATCCACCTTGTATGAAGGACTGATGACCGAAATATTGAAGAGGATTATATCCTGAATGAAGAGCAAGTGCTGCATTCCCATATGCGGAAAAATGATAATCATAACCAATTTTAGTCCGTATTCGGATTACACTTGATGAAGGTCCCTGATCAAAATATTCATCTGGTATCCCTCCAATTAATTTTGTTGTGAAAGCAACCTTGTCATCAATTTTACGAGCAAATCCATATGCTAAATTATAATCAGTATCACCGATAGTATCACTTGCTGTCAGATGTGAAGTATTTTTATCAAAATAAATGAATAATGGTGCTGATGTTCTATCAGATGCGTTTGCTCCAAGTGTCGCATAAGAAACATTATACATATCATCACCGAGTGGTTCAATATCAGATTTTGATGATCCTTGTGATTCTGCTCCAATATCTAGATGAAGAAATCTCCCAACTTCTCTAAATGAACCATTCAAAGAAGCAGATGTTGTGTTAAATGTAGCATAATTTGTTCTTTTCAGATTACTGATTGATTCGGTTCCTCCATCTAATAATTCTGGGTATAATGCTTGACTATCAAAGAATTTTTTAATCTTTAATAAGACTTCATCAGACCATGTAATATTTGTTTTTATAACAGATTCAGTTTTCGTTGTTTTAGAGATTTGCTCTGTGAGGTGGTTTCCATGATAAGCAAATGCTTCACGACCAGTTTCAACAAAATCTGGTCTCTTAAATCCAATATAATCATAAGCATTACTATATGCAACAGACCGACCACTCTGTACTGAAGATCCAGATGTCACGTTTATTGGCATGTGGTTCGACAGAGTAGCATTAAAGAAATCTTTAGCACATGATGAACTAAATGATTTAAAACTTGGCGAAGTTGTCGTTATATTAAGTTTTCCCTCTTGAATGATTGTTTTTTCTATTCCTTCACTTACTATTATGGTCTTTGTATCTTCAGGTTCTGTTAATTGATCTGTTATTTGTGATGCGATATTTGATGGTGTATTATATCCTGCATCAGTTTTTAATGTTACTTTTTTTTTAAATCTAACATAGTCGGCAACAGCAGGATCTGGTCTTACTCCTGCTTTTGGTTGAAGACTACTAGCAAGATCTTCTGCTGAAACTTCTGAACCATTATAAACCATTGATTTTCTCTTAAATATTGTAAATCTTGAATTGTCTTGTCTTACTTTTCTACCAACAACCTGTTCCGCACCTGTAAAAGATCGCATATTATATTCATACGACCAATCATCGTCTGTTCTTTGTGTAATATCAAATATTAATCTTCGTCGAAGATCATAATCACAAACATTACATCCGAGTGGGAAACCATCCTGAACTTCCCAATACTCTGCTGCCGTATCAAGTCCCGCCCCGTTAGATTTGGTATAAGGAGTAACTGAAGCATTTCCTCCTGAAGCATTTCCAAAATTTCTGGGTAATGTCATACAATTTTCACCATTTGTTGTCTTATAAAATTCAACAACTATTGTTGCTTCATTATCTTTCATATCAACTTCTTCATCAATATTTTCAGCATCTTGTTTGGCAAATCCAGTTGGTGAATATCTTATAAAAAAATCTGAATCTTGAATTGATGAAAAATTACCAACAAAAGAACTATTTGTGAATTTTGTATAATTAATTGTTTTTTTACCTAAAGTTTTTCCTTTCATTTCAATCACCTCACCCCCTGCTCCCCTCTGAGCAATATGTGCTGATTGAATACTTACTGTATCCCCAATATCAAGTGTGATACCTCCTGCAACTCTATTTGTAAAAACAGATGTATCAGTCTGTGCTAAATTACTTGCTGAATATTCTTCGGATGAAAGTCTATTCGCATCAAGGAGTATTGTCTGTGAATAAGGTTCTGCTGACATTATATTAATATTAATTATAATAAATTATTTTTATTAATTTATCATTAGAAAAAGATTGGTAAGCAAAGTGATTAAAAAACTTAAAATTTAAAGAAGTCTAGTTGTGATAAATCCTGCTTGAAGGACTGTGATCTTAGCAAGTTCTAACCAAGATCTCTGAGTATAGAGACCACCATCATTATCAAGACCATTGTATTTGTAGTAATATTCAAGACCTCGGGTATTGATACGTTCATTGCGATTGAGGCGATATGCTAACCAATTAAATCTTCCAAGGACACCTTCTTCATCACCACCATCACCAGTATTCTGTTGATATCCCATAAAATCATCAGCAGTGAGTGCCACACCTTCAGCAGAGAACTCTTCTCGAGTTACAAATGGAACCATGCCCTCTGCCTGAGCAGTATTGTGGAACTGGCGAGCAGGGTTAGTGACATCAATCGGATATAAGAATTTATCATTGTATTTAATATTGACAGTGAGTGAACCATTTTGATCGCCTGCTCCTGGTGCTTCACCAAACTGATAGTGGGCTTCAGGACTGATGGAATGATATTGATTGGTAATGGATTCTTCCGACGCTCCATCTGCCTGCAGACCCGTAATTACTTTAGTCACAATGCGACCAGCACCGCCAAGATTTCTTATTTGTGTGGTTCCGCTAGTGGAAGTAGCGGATACCGAGACCTTGGAGTGTCTGTAATCAAAATGATTAATTGTAATTTCTGGGTTCTGGTTAGCATATGCAGACATCATTTCCTGAGGATAATAGATATAATCAGCAATAAATTTAACTTGATCGGTGTCGATCGTGTAGTCCTCACCACCGCCTCCCTTGACAACACATCCCCGAGAAGATAAGGAAGGTTCAAATGTTAATTCAATTGATACTTGTTCCTGCATCATGTAAAGGGGTAATTGTGTCTGTTTCAGCATGGGGAAGAGATCTGCTAGAGCAATCTGGAATTGAGGATCATTTTTAAGATTTATGAAATCATTCACACGTAAATTTGGATCGGCAGTGCCATACGAAGAATTGTATTCTTTACCATTTGAGAGACCATAGGTGAATGCTCGTGTATCATTATCGGGACCTCCCGCAGATGTATTGGCATTAGAATATCTGAATTCATGAGCAATGACTTTTCCAGATAATACTTGTTCACGTTCTAATTGATGTTCGTTAGATACAAACATCTGCTTGTATGCCGATAAATAATTGTATCCATCTATTTCTTGAAGAGTTTTCGTGCCAACTTTGAGACTAGCACGACTAATTAGACTATGTGCTCCTACAGTCGGTGGTAGGAAACGATCAGTTCCGTCTAAATCTTTAAGTTGAAGAGTTATTTTTGAATGGGAATGAAGGATGCCCTTGTTTAATAGAGTAAATCTAACAAATTTATCACTACGGACAACTGGATCGGTAATGCTGGTTTCAACATCAGTGGAGGTCGTAGTATCCATAGGAGATACTCTTAGTAAATTAGGGACCTGAGCAGGGACAGGACCACGTTCAACCATAGTTGCCTGAGGTTCCGTACTTAATCCGCCAGATTGCGATGGGGGTGTCATATCACTTGGAGCAGTATTCATCTTTATAATGAATAGAATAAAAAAATAAATAATAAAAAAACTAAATTAAAAAATTATAATCTTGAATATCAAGTATCTAGTTGAGGACCTGCATGCCTTGTCCGCCAAATACCAGAGTCTGTTTGTTGTGAACAAAGACAAAGAATGCTTGAGGCGAGTCGGAAGTCAAGTCCAAAGACATGTTAATACCAAAATTAACGTTGCGATAATCTACACCTTGATCCGAGATCGTATCAAGAGCAACTCCTATGCCGTAACCACATCCGCCAAAGGCAAAATCCTTGTCAAAGCGGGTGCTGTCCGAGAGGCGGACATTCTGGGGATTTAAGGAAGATCTATTATTATCGGCAAATTTCTGGATAGCATTTACGAAATGATGGTAAATTTCAGAATCAGCAACCTTGTTTGCTCCATCATCTGCTTGGAGAGTGTTAATGTTGTAATCTATTGGGAATTTAGTTCCGTTCCTAGTAAAGAATAATTCTGTGATATCTGCACTCTGCCCCGTGCTGTTGGTGGGATACAGAGTAGCGAGACCATCAAATGATAAATTATTGATGTGAGCAGCTGGGACAATATTCGCAAAAACACCAAGAACTCTTGAAAGACCAAGTTGAAAATTAATAATACCATTTCCAGAATTAATTGTCTGGTAGTAAGAGTTGATAGAGTTGTATTCATAAGTTCCAGATTGCTGGGATTTGATCTGCTGAACTGCTTGAGCATCTGGTTCCATTAATTCAGCAACAAGACTGACATCACTGAATTCATAGAAAGATTCCGAATAACTTGCTGAATCAGAATCAGATGAAGAATGGAAAACATTGCTGTCAGGGGCAAGGTGAATTTCAATAAGAAGTCCTCCAACTGCTTCGGGCATCAAAGGAATTGGTTCACCACCATTGAGGAGACCACAAGGTAAGTTCATGCAGAAATGATTCTGGGTGCTAGATGCCGATGGGATATTAACAACAGATTCGGTCTGAGCAGCATAGTTCGGTAGAATTAATGCTGATTCAGATAAATGACCAATATTATCTTGTTTGGAAGTAGTTACGGGGAGATAGGATGCTAAGAAGCGATTGTAGTGCCTAATACTTTCAATAGTCTGACCAGTTTTCTGAGACTTAATAGTCAGAGTATCAATTGTAGAATAAACACCTAATTTTTCACTCATTGCTAGATTGGATACATCAGAGACACTAGAAGATCCGTTAGACAACATACAACGGAATTTACCAGTGAAGCGGACAGAGTTGCCAAGAAGCATACGATCCTGCTCTCCAATAATAAATTGGATTACAGGATTACCATTCTTGAAACTAATACTGCCATTGCTCGTAATATTTGAAGGAACGACCTCGATATTCATATTTGAAACACTCATATTTATAATATGAATTATTTAAAAAAATTAAAAGTTAAAAATTAAATTTATTTATTTTGTATCTTTATTCCATTGCTGCGATAGATCTGGCATTAGACCTGAACTGCCAGACCACCATTCTTGATCTGGAGGCGTCTTAAATGAGAAACATAATTATTCCATAATTTCGGTTTAGTCTGCGGATCAGAAGCAGAAGTATATTCAATTTGAAGTGTGAAGTCTTTTCCCCTAGCATCATAAACAGCATTCTTGCCTAGAGCGAGTGCTCTGCCCACGAAAAAATTATCCTGGAAACCCATGAAACTCATAGGTTCAATATCTGCCATCGCTAATGCTTTCTCTGCTTCAATGCTCCAATACTGTGATACACTATCTTTTTTAGCAATCTTGGATGTATCAACCTTACGATTAGGATTGATCTTACCATCATATATGAATTGATATTCTTGAAGACCATCAACAATTCCCACAATAGCAGATCTCTGCGTGTGATTTACAACATCATCCGGTGCTTCATTGATTAGGTAAGTGTTAGATGCCGATAATAATTGTTTGGTGGAATAGGTCGTTGCATCCGTAGGGACACAGAGTACCGATGTTGCCCTACTTTCAATTAATGGGAGTCGGATATTCGCAACATTATCCCCTACTAACTGGGAGTATCTGTAATTGGTAAATGATCTATAATCATAATTGATCGTTCCCCCTTCTTTCATCATTGTCATCATACTATTTTCATATCCATCTGGGACAGAAATCTGTTTTACAATCATTTCAACATTTGAGACTACATAGGAAGCACGATAATCACTAAGACCAGGATGTTCAGGATTAGCAGTAACCAGATGATATTGTTTTCCGGGAGCATTTGCTACTGCTCCGCCAGTCCAAGTTTCACCAGTTGTATTGACGATCGATGCGTTCAATGTTATTTTTGTTTTACTGATACCGAATGCTGCTCCAGTTACTTGTTCAATCTGTGTGATCGTTCCAATACTACCATTTACAGAAGCATTATCACCCGAAACAAATGTCACCTTTTCCCCAACAACAAAGGGGAATGTAGCAACAGAAGTCTGGTTGTTATCTTGAGTAAAGAAGAATGTATTAGCAGAAGCATTGGCACTTGCCGATTTAGCAGCAAATGATCCGCTAGTAGCACGACCATTATCAGATCCACTAATGGAATGATAAACTGGATTTAATCTGAGACGGCGATTGCGATTGGTGCTGTCAAGAGATCGCATGACCTTACGGGCATCCTGAAGTAAAATTTCAATAAAAATACCATCCGTAAGTAAAGCAGGGAATACAGCTTCATTCCTGAATAATCCAGTATTTAGATGAAGTTCACCCTTGACTTTCTGGAGACCATAGGTGCCGTCAGATGCCGAAGTAAAAGAAGTGCTGAGAGTAGGAGATCCTTCAACCTTGGTGAAGTAAGGATTGCTGAAGCAATTGCCCTGAATGGTCTTGGTAGTGCCTAAGGTCCCACGAGATGCTGGATCATAGGTAGTTGCTCCTTCACCCAGTGCTCGCTGAGATCTTAAACTTTCATTAGTTTCATAATCAAAGCGAAGAGCAGTCAAAATATCATAACCTTCAATTTCTTCCAGTAATGCCGTTTTACGACCAGTGAAGATACGGATCGAGCGGATCAAAGAGTGTAATCCAGTCTCTGCGTCTAACTGGATACGCATTGCCCCGGCACCATCCGAGTCAGTCGGTACAGGAATGGATAACTGAACATCCATTTTTAATTTAGATTGAGACAAATCAACAAATTTGCTCGTAGGGGGAATGTATAATTCAATACGACCACCTGGATTGTAATTGAGACCATTTTCGCTGGGAACCGAAACTTCAGTCTGTCCAACTTTGATTTTATCAGAAGATGTAAAAAAACCACTCATATTTTATAATATGAATTGATAAAAAAAAATGAAAAGTTAAATAATTAAAATCTTGAAGATTAATTCTCAAAATAGTTTTATTCTTGAAAAGTAAAGAAAAGTAACATATATGTAACTTCTGATTTGAAGATTACAGATAAATCGTTAAAATGTTGATGATCCTTGAATACTCTGCTTTGCTGAAATTGGAGCAGAAGCAGCGAGTCCCATTGCCGTAAATGCAGGAGTAATTTTTGTAGCAGTTAATTTAGGTTTAGGAGGTGCTGTAGAATCTTTAGATTTTTTATCAATATCAGACTTGATATCAGAATAAGCATCCATTATACCACCGATTGCTGATGCAACACCACCAACAACTTCTAGCGGGGGAAAGACTGTGCCTGCTAGATCGGCAACTGCTCCTACTTCTTGTAATTTATCACCAGTTGATTCACCACTGAAAAAACTCTTACCATTTTTTAAATTTTCAAAACCTTTACCAACTGAAACAAGACCACCAAAATCACCAATGGCTTTACCACCTATTTCAGATACTGCTGTAAGACCTGCTTCACCCAATCTTGCTCCACCACCAAGTTTGAGACCACCTTTGATAATTTTTGCTCCAAGACCAGAACTCTCAATTTCATCTCCTGCTGCTGCCTTGGCATCACCTGCTACATCTCCTGCTTTCTCTAAATCACCAGTAGGAGTATCAGTTGTAATAATACCATCATCATCAACTTCAGTATTTGCGAATCCTTTGGTAGGATCAGGAGGAGGTTTGCCATCTCTGATCTGTTTTGCTGTATTTCCAATTGTATTTAGACGTTCTTTTGTAGCGTCACCGACATAACCAGCAAATCCTTTGTTTTTAATTCCAGATCCCATTTCACCTAATCCAACAAGTGCACTGACTGTGCTTTTTCCATCAAATACTCCTGCCTTTGCTTCATCTTCATCTTTTGTCATATTATCAGTTGAGACTTTACCTGGTTGATTTTTAACTTTTTGATCGTAAGCATCTTGAAGTTTCTGATTGGCATTAAGAACACCATCATTGTAATTTTTAGTTCTTGAATTAAATGACTGTCCCTCAGAAACAGCAGCAGAATATCCATACATGTCCATATTTATAATTACTATTTTATTTTAATTTTATTCAGGAATATTATTTTTTATTTGATTCATACTTTTCAATGCAAATAATAAATTAGATCCTTCAGCAAGTTGTTCTTCAAAATTTCTGAATGCTCTTGCTGGATTACTCTGTAAATCTAAATATAAGAAATCATATCGTTGTTCTGTTGCTTTGTGATAAATTTTTCTGAATTTTTCATCACCACCAAACATCCCTGAAAATTCTTGAGAAATCTTATCGAGTTCCGACATGTTCTGTAAATTCCCACAAATGAATGCATTGGTATTATTTCTTATTGTTGGTCCTACTGCTTTGAAACTCTGTACCGAAACTGCTAGAAGACCAACTCCATAATGACGAGATCTTGTAACTAAATGATTCAGGTAACTATTCCTTTTTACTGATCCAAGAATATCATCAAAAATCATTCCAATAAATGGTCTGTCATCATCATTAAATTGCTTTTGTTGATCTATGATTCCTGCTAAAACCATATCATCATAACCAGTATAACAATCACAAGATTCACGAAGAAATCTTGAAGTTACATCCTGATCAATAGTATTGCTCATAATTGTAATATTATCCATTGCTCCTTTATAAAATTCATCTCTTAAAATTAAATTGCTGAGAATAGTTGATTTGCCAGATTTTGTCGGCATGACAAGACACATGATACATGGTAACTCGGGCAGGTTTGGATGAGTAATCTTTCTAGGTTTTTCTTTTGGAGGATCTTTCACTGGAAATATTCTAGGAACTCGTTTGTCTGTTTTACTTGACATTATTTATATTAACTTTGATTTTATTTTTACAGATTAAAAATATTGCCGCCAAGGATCAGGTGCTGATTGAGGTTTGATTGCTTGTTCAAGAGTCCTTCTCATTTGATTTTGTCTTGCTGCTGCTAGTTCTTCTTTTTTCTTTTCTTCTTTATTTTTTTTTCTTATTGTTTCATAAGAAGATATTGCTGAAAACATTGCTTCTTCCATATCTTGTCGAGTGAATGTTTGACCTGCTGGTTGTTTTACAGAGTGAACTACTGGTTCTGCCCTCCTTGGGGAAGGTACTTCTTGTTTTTGTTGCTTTGCTAATAATTTCTCTGCTGCTTTATTAATTCTTTGTTCTTCTTTTTCTTCTTCTTTGCGTTTCTTTTCTAATTCTTTCTGAATTTTTTTTTCTTTTCTTTTTTCTAAGGAGATCTTTCTGATTTTATCTAAATGTAATTTTTGTTTTTCAGACATTGGTGCTTTCCTAGTATATTTCCTTTTACCAGTTTTTGGTTGAAACTCTGCTGCTCCTCCGGTGGCTTCCTGCTCTGCTGAGAGAGGTTCATCTGAAATTATTGGTTTTACTCTGGGTGCTGGTGGTTCACCAAATACATCATCTTCATCTGGAATAATTCTTTCATCAACTTGAATTATTTCATCATCACTCCCACCACAGTGCCCTTCAGAGATCTGATTTAGAAGATCTTCTTGAATTTGATCAATTAATTGTTTATCTCCATCGGTGTGAGGGATTTCTGGTAGATTAGTGTCTTGAGCATGAGAAACAGGAGGTTCTTCTTCTGCTGCGGGTTTATCCATTTCAATAACAGGTAATATTTTGTCCATTTATAATATCACAAATAAAATAAATTTACTAAAAAAGATACAAAAGATACAAATAAGATAGTTAATGATAAAGATCTATCTTAACTATCATTAATTAATTATTTTTAGGTCTTACTATAAAGACAACTTCAGTTGATCCAGTTAAATCATCAACAAATGTTTCATCCTTTCTAACTATCTGAACATCAATATCAGTAAGTCTAATCGGTGCAGCGTTCTTCAGATCTATAAATGTTTTATCTCCATTCTGAAAATATAATCCACCAACTTCAGCACCACTATTATCAAATCTAGGAATTTGAAACAAGATCTTTGAAGGATTACCAGTATTGAAATTATATGTTTCATGAGTGAGAGTCGGTACTCGGATGAATGATGATTGAGTTGAAGTTAATGCAGGGATGACACTAGATGCGAATGATGCTCCATCATATGCTCCGTGTGCCATGCCTGAATCAGGATTGATTGAAAGTGGGAAAAATCCTAACTGCTTGGTAGAATTGGCTTGCCAACTCTGGATCTCACGCTGAATATATTTGTCATTACCTCCCATGATAAAAATATTTTCATAATCTGCCATGATTGCTGATCCAGTTAATCCTTTGTAATTACGAATCACATTAGAAGCAGGGAATCCTGCACTCAGTAATGGTTTATATATTGCCCGATCATAAATTTTCTGATTCCAAAAAAATGCATCATTCCATGGAGGAGTTATCCTTTCTCTAGTAGCAGCACTATCTGCTTGACTTAGAGTTCGTCCTCTCTCGATCATTGATGGAAGTTTAGTTCTTGTGATCCATGAATTTTCAGGAAGATTGTTGTAAATTGTTGAATTGGTTCGGCAAGCATAATTACTTACAATGACATTTGCCCCGTTATCATCAAAATAAACAGTCGGATACATCTTCCAGTTCGCAATGCTAGTTGGCATGGGGATCTGATTTTTGAATGAAGCACTTGAAAAATCATTTACTGCCACAACCACTTTACCAGAAACAGAAATAGCAACTTTTTCATTTTCAACAGTGAATGTCACTTCTCCCATCGATGCTGATGCTATTGGAGTGCCAGTAGCAAATGAAGAGTTAGGACCATTGTTAATATTATTTGCTCCGGCATTTTTATTGTAATATTCAATTTCAACCATTCTTGGAACTCCATTATTACTCTGTGTGAATTGATATAATCTTATGCCGTCACCTCGGTTTTCAACTGCATAATCCATATAAACAGTTTTATTAGGACCAAGACCTTTTTTAACCCAAGTCGCTCCAAAAGGACTATTATTACCATTTCCCATTATTTTACCATTTGCTTTGAATCCCTGATAAGCACCTCGTCCGGGACTAAAGTCAAATGCGTAAGGTCTGCTTAAACCAACAATCACACTTTCTCCAGCAGTAGCACCCGAATATGTAAGGGATCCATTCAGCAGGGATAGAGGACCACCTTCATCATTTTGAGGAAGTAATTGAACAAAACATTTTGGTTGAGCACTCTGTATGACACCACTGGAATAAGTTGCTGTTTTTCCATTAATTTCAGATAATTCAACACTATCACCAGGAATTTTATTTGCTGCTGCTGCTCCTACTTGAGGGATCTTATATTGAAATCCTTCGAAGACATTTGAAGCACTGAGTGCGACATTTACTTCAATTGCTTGAGAATTAATTTCAGGATGAAGAGAGTATGTCTCTTGAAGAATTTTTTTAAATTCTGTAGCAAAATCAGCAGGACTTTTACTTCCCATAATTTCATTATCTGCAGGCATAAAGTAAGATGTTTGAGCATCATAAGAAGCATTGCTTGCTAATCTTTCACCAAACCAAAAGTTAGTTTTGATGCTGTTAGAGTAATCAAGAACTGGCATCCTATTGACTTTAACACTCTCAACTGCTACTTCGCTGTTGGGAGGAATGAGTAATGGATTTTTAATATGATTTCGGTACGCTCGGGGATTCGCCATTCCCATTTGATTCGTTTCATCTATATCTGCTGAAGATGTAATTATAAGACTCATTATTTATAATAAGAAGTAGTAAAAAAATTTTATTGTATAAATTAATAATAATGCCTAAGAAACCTAAAAAAATGAAGAAATTAAAGATTTCAGAGGGACTACCTCCTGATACCAGTCGGGGATTTGATACAAAGGTAAATCACAACAAAGTTAATGAATTAAAAATAAATAAACTTCTTGAACAAAAAAAGGAAATCAAAGAAAAAGATGTTTTTGATTTTTCGGGGAAAAAATAAATAACTTAAAATTTTATCTAGATATACTTATTGAATTAATGACTTGGCAATATTATGAATTTATGTTTTCCAAGGATAGCGGAAGCAGACCAGAACCCTTACCTGATTATTATAAAGGAGATTATAGATATAAACAAAAAGAAAAAGATACTTATGATTTTTACGATGATAATTTTACTAAGAGAAATCCTTTTGAAGATTTTACAAAAGATAAAAGTGATATGACTGATTTTGGAGAAAATGATGATCAATATCCATATTCTGTATTTGGACTTAAAAGAAGTAATTCAGATGAAGATATGAAAAAAGCATATAGAGAAGCAATATTAAAGTCTCATCCTGATAGGGGAGGGGATGTGGAAGAATTCAGAATGTATCGTGAAGCATGGGAAGATTTTCTTTTATAAAATTCTAATTCATCTTTTAACTCTTGATTTTGTTGAATTAATAATTGATAAGATCTATCGGGCATGGGAGGACGTTCTACTGCTTTCAGAGATTCAACTTTATCATTTAATTCTTTAATTTTCTTTTGCTGTTTGAGCATTGATCCATTCATTTCATTTACAAGAGTAATTAATAATCTGATTGTATCATTATTACAAGATATCCCTCGTTTTATTTTTTTTCTGTTTTTCACATAATCATCATCCAGTCTTTCATCTGGAAATAAATTATATCTCTTTAATTTTTGTAAAACAACTTCACAATCATTATTAAGTTCTTTCATTATATATACCACATAGATTTTAATCTTTAAGTCAAAAGTAACATATATGTTACTTTTCTTTACTTTTCAAGAATAAAACTATTTTGAGAATTATTTTGAGAGCAATAGATACTTAAAAATAAAATTTGATAATTATATGTAATAAATAAACATACAGACAAATCGGAAACAAAAATAAAAAAATGGAAAATCTGCCAAAAGAAATGCTTCTTAAAATTATTGGCGATAAAAAGTTAGAAGATCTTCCAAATGAAGTATTAATTTATATCCTTGCTGATAGGGAAAGAAAGATGAAATTACAAGTATTCGAGATCAATGAAAAACAAAAAATCATTATTAAACAAAAAGATTGTATTGATGAACTTGTAGAAAAAATCAAAGATCTTGAAAAAGAGCAAGAACGTGTCTCGCACTTACAGAGACGTGAGAGGGATCATATGTATGATGATCCTCAATTACATGTAGTAGGAAATCTTCCACAATCAGAAATTGATTATTCCAACCATACGCAAGAAGAATTACTTAAAATTAAAAAGAAAAATTTCTATGATTTCTTGAAGTCAAATTGTGAACCATGTTGTAACTTGGTTGATAATAGAATCACCATGGGATCAGATTGTCATAAACAAGCATTTTCCACTTGTAATACAATTTATAAAGCATTTAGGAATTGGGCAGTTGAGAATCATATTATCATTAGAGCAGTAAAAGGTGCCAAGAATGTATTTACAACAAAAGAATTTTATGAAAAGTTAGTGAAAGTTAGTAAGAAAAATTACCCCAACATTGAAGTGATATATGGCACAGGTCCTGATGCTCATAAAACAAAGTTTGGAAGGGAAGAAAATCCAAGAGTATTTATTAAACTTAAAAACAATTTATGAAATTAATATGCAGATAGATCGCAGATTGAATGATAATTCAAGGAAAAAAAGGATCTTTAGTATTTTATTTTAATAATAAAATTGTAGGATCTCTTCCATTAGGCAAGAGATCTTTTTACGATTATGAAAAACAAAGAGATAAATTATTACGTGAAGCTCTAGAAGCAGAGAAAATGAAAGAAGTAAAAAGGATAATGTGGAGAGGTCTCCATAAATTTGAAGGATCTCCATTTAAATGTGATAATCAATTTTTATGTATGACAATGCTCTGTTTAATTAAACTTCGTCAGATAGATCCTGATGGTCTTCAGGAGGGACTTTTTCAGGCACCTCGCTACAAGAAGTCTCCTCGATCTGATAAAAAATCTGCTTTTCAATAACAGATTGTAATTCTTTTTCTAGTTCTGCTCGTTTTAACCCTGTGACAGTAACATCTTTTAATTTATACTTAATAGATCCTTTTTTCAATGCCAATTTACCCCTTGGTGATTGATGATATTTTTTTATTGTTTTATCTCTTAAAATTTTCTTACATTCAGGAGATACATAACATCTCCGTACATTGATACGATTCTCTTTATTTTCATCTGACCAAAATTGTTCCCTTTCTCTTAACATCCAGTCACATCCATCAGGATAACTAACTTCTTCTAAAATTTCTACATGAGGATCTCCATTAGTAAATAATCCATGATAATTCTGCCATCCTTTGCGATTTCTTTCTCTATGATGTGCCATCCTGATACTTACATATTTTGATTTTGTAGAACCAACATAACATTTATCACAATTGGGATTTGTTAATTTATAAACTCTTCCAATAATCATTTTTTCTGCTACTACTTCGTTTGCATTTGCTTTTGTCATTTATATATTGGATATAAAATAAATTCAAATAATATACGTGCTTAAATATAAAAGAATAAAAAGTTTAATTTTCTAGAAAATTAAAATATCCAGCCTTGTCTGCTCTTTTCTCTTTCAATAACTTCTTTTTCTTTGAAATCCTGAAGTTCCTTAAGTGTATTTTTAATTTGAATCATGATGTTTTCCATATTTGTAATTTGTTTATTTTGATTTCTAATTAATATCTTTAATTCACAAATCTCCTCGAATGCTCGATCTATGGGGCGTTTCTCAATCATTGGCATATTTATTAAATTTGATATTTTTATTTTGATAATATAAATTATCTTGATATGAAGAAAATTTATGATAGTCGGCATCAAGCAGTTGCCATCCGTAATTGGAAGAAATATGGTCTCTTATGTAGGGAGGGAGAAACTTATAAAGATATTTATTATCATGTTATGAATGTTAATAATTGCGAGTTATGTAATGTTGAATTTAGTAAAGAAATAAAAAATCAAAGGTGTATGGATCATGATCATGGAACCGGATATTTTAGGAAGGTCCTTTGCCGAGGTTGTAATGCTGATTATTTAAAAACACCACAGAAACTTAAAATCACAAATAAAACCGGTCACATGTGGATCACTCCTTCCATAACTAGAAACAAAGGTGGAAATATTTCTGTTTCATTTAGATATGAAAGATCAAAATTCAAGAGAAAAGCATCACAAAGTCTTACAAAACTTATTGCTCTATCATTTATCAATATTTTGAAGAAACCTATTTAATTTTGGTTTATGTCTCTTCAATAACATTTTATAAAGATTTGTATCGTCCTTAGGTTCATAACGGGGACTTCCCCCCACATTTAACAGGGGATATCCCCTCAACCATATAGAGAATTTTTTTGGATAAAGTTCTGCTAGGAAGGTGTCACAGTACCACGCATGAATTTGTGGAGGATATACCCAACTGAAAATATCAAGATGTTTTTTATGAATCAAGAATTGAGTAGGGATTTCATCATTTCCAGACCACCCGGCGACCCATCCTATATTTTGATTTTTCTTTAATTTATTAATAAAACAAGAAAGCCATGCAGTATCTCTAGGAAGTCTAATATCATCACCCAGAATTTTAAGATATTCAAAACCTTCTGAAACAGCAAATCCTGCAAGATCATTCCATATCCATGTTGGTTTTCCTTTAACTTCTGAACCAAAGCAACTCCATTCAATCTTGAATTTAGTGAAAGTCGCATTACACTTCATTCTTTCTTCAACTTGAGACCATACCTTATCATCATGATCATAACCAACAAAACAAGTAATTTCAGAATTAGTAGGTAAATGATTTTCTAATTCTGTAAAAAGAACTCTCCACAAGTGAGTTTCTTCAGCAGACTTCCAGTCTCTTTTATTTGTTGTTGTTGGGATACAGAATGCAACTTTGTTCATTATATTAAGTAAAAATATTATTTTTTTTTTATTTATTCTTATTAAATGATAAATAAAACTTTCACAAAAAAAGATCTTATTGAAATTATTGAAACTTATGAAATAGATATTGATGAACCTAGTTCTTTAAGTAAAAAGGAACTACAAAGAGATCTTCTAGAGTATTTATCAGATAATGAAATTAATTATTCAGAAAATAATGAATGTTTATCTTCAGAAGAACTTTTAAATTATCTTGAAAATGAAAAACCAAATACAGATTTGAATTACAGAGAAAAAGGAGAAATGATTTCTTTATCAAAGAAAATAATTCATTATTGTCGTAATGGATTTAGTATTGCTTTCAGTGAATTTAATGATATTGATGAAATTTATTCAAAAGGATTAGAAATTGCCAATCATGGAGATATTCCCACATGTCGTAGAGCAATCAAAGAATTAAATAAAGATACTAAAATAAGAAATAAAATAGAAATCATAATTTCTGATAAAATTCAGAAAGAATTAGAACAAAAAAAAATTGATAAAAATTCATTAAATAATAATTTTAAATTTGAAAGGAAATATATTAAGATTATTTTTGATTAAAGTTACGCTGCTGCTCCTTTATCCTTTGCTGGTGCTGGTGCTGGTGCTGGTTCAGGTGCAGGCGGTGCCATCAGGATTGCCATCTCTGCAATACATTCAGAATCAGTTTCAGATTTCTGGGCACAGGTCCTCACCCATCTCGTTCTTTTTTTCTTAGTATTAACATCATCATCAGGAAATCCTTCTAAATATTCTTTACAGAAATCCTTAACATCATCCCATGATCTTGGCCATGGTTCTTCTGAATCGCTATCAACGAAAGTTGATACATGTGGCATTTTCACGAATTCATCTGGTTTTGCTGCGAGTTCTTGTTCGTAAGTCATTGTTTATAATTATTACAATAAATAAATTAGAAAAATCAAATTTTTAAATTATTTTGAAATATCCTTGTGTGCTTTACCGACCGTCATACCCTTCCTCATACGACCCATCATCTTCATTCTATGTGACTTTGCTTCACTAGGAGTCATTCCTCCCTTCTTCATTTTATCCATATGTTTAGTTAAATCTGCTTTCTGTTTATCTGACATCTTTACACCTTCACGTTTCTTCTTAACAGGTGCTGCTGCTTTAGGACTTGGCGGCGAAGCAGAAGGACTAGGACTACCAGGTGTGGGAGAAGGGGATCCGTAACTTGACATTTATAATAATTACAAATAAAATAATTAATTTATTATAAACTTAATTATCTCATATATCCTTTTATTTTTAATTTCTTTACCTTGTCTGCTAGATCTTTATCAGCACCATTCCATGTTCCTTTTTGTTTCATTATAAAAGAATATATACGACTCATAGCCCATTGCGGTCCGCTCATCTTACCCTTAAGAGAGGTTCCTCCAACCTTGCGACCGCTGAGACTTCGTACTGATGTTGGATTTGATTTTCTTGCTCCCAGTCCTCTGTCGTATACTTGGTCCAATATCCTTTTAGGAATTCCTGTAATTCTAACAATTTCTGCTTTACTGTGAGGATCATTAGGTTTAAATCCATATTTAATATTGAATTTTTGTTTATTCGTGCGAACCATTTTAAAATAAACAATAAAATAAAATGGCGAAACCAATAAAAGTAATGATAAAAAAAAGCACTAAACCAGAGAAGAAGTTAGAAGCAGTTTTTTCTTTAGATAACGGAAGAACCAAAACTGTGAGATTCGGGCAGGCAGGTGCCCCAGATTATACAAAAACGAAAAATAAAGAACAAAGAAGTAGATACATAACACGTCATAGAAAGAATGAAAACTGGAACTCACCGATGACGGCGGGTGCTCTTTCTCGATGGATTTTGTGGGAGAAACCGAGTCGGAGAGAAGCAATTCAAGCATATAAGAAGAGATTTAAATTATCTTAGATTTTAATTTTTATCGATGACCCCCAATAAAAGGATTTACAACTGGAGGATTCTGTAACCAAGGTTCAATTGAAACTTCGGGTTTAGGAACACTACAATAAGGAGTTTCTTGAGAAAAGCAATACATTTCTGTACATATTCCTAAAGTTAATCCCCCTACTTCGTCAGCACCTTCAACAAGACTACAAGTATTACATCCATCAAACCAACTCAAACAATTTTGAGGATAATCACAAGATTGTTCCCAAGCTCTAATACATCTCCCCAAAATATCACACCAACTATATCCTGCAGAAGTTATACATCCATTCACATCCCAATCAGATCCAGGAGGTTTCAAAGGCATTTAATGATATTTAGATTTTTATTTTAAATAAAAGAATCCATCATCTGTTTGTCCGATATCTTCTTCACCATATTCTTCATCTGTAGTTTCTTCTTCTGACGATGAACTTGAAGATTGATCATCTAATTTTAATAAAGTTTCAGCAAGATATTGAATGTAACCAGCAAGATCATTTCTATTTTTAGTTTTTAATATTTCAATAGTTTCATTCAACATTTCATCATCATAAACAAAATTACTCATTTTTAATTATTTAGATAAAAAATTTAATTATTTTATTTAGATAATTTATTATATTTTCTTGTAAATTCTGCTATGGAATAACTTGTCCCATCCTCATCCTCAATCATACCTTTTCTTATCATATCAGCATCCATAATGTCTTTTCCCGCAAGACTATCAAATGAATAGACATAGGTCGTAGTATCCCCTGGGTTCTCTATCCAATCCGCACCCTTCGCCCGCCATTCCCAATAATTTTCTTCTTTATTAACTTTACTTTCAGTCATTTTCCAATTAAGACCTTTTAGCATAGGAGGAGGTTTTCTTGTTTCTTTTTTTTTAGTGGTTTTCTTAGCAGCACTTCCTCCTTTAGTAAGAGACTTTTCATATGCTCTCATCAAGATACCTTTTTTTGCTGGTGTCAGATCCTTTACTTTTGTTTTTTCATTTACCCAAGAATAGTTTCTATTTTTTTTTGCCCAGTTCAGTGCTTTCGTTGCTGTCATTTATAAAGATAATATATTTTATTTAAAATAATCAAATTTAAACAAGATTATCTATTTCTGGTTCTGGTTCTGGTTCTGGTGAACTTGTTGTAGGCTTTGGTGAATCTTTATTTTCTTTTGATTGTTGTTTTTTTAATTCTTTTTTATCTTTTTCTTGATTAACTTTTGCTTTCAAAGTTTTCATTTCTTCTTCAGTTGGTGGTCTTCTTTCACATCTGAAAATATAACAAAGATTAACTTTACAATGACATTTTGACATCCATATCACCTGTAATAATCCAGCGACTGCTCCCAAAACAAGAACAATTGCTCCTGCTGCTTGATCTACTGAGTAGTCTTGTAATTGTCCCTCCTCCTGCGTTGCTTGCGACATTTATTTATTATCACCAACATTTTTTTCTTCTCCGTTAATTGTAAATTGACTTAAATTTTGATGACCTTCAACTTCAATTTCATCTTTCATAATATCTTTAAGGATGTTTAATTTAGTTCCTTCTGCCTTAAAATTCTGAACATTTGCTCCAATAAAAGTATCTTTATTACAAGTATTCCTATTATGACAAATACACATCATACATTCTTTACATTCACTTTTAATAACATTCTTTTCATTACCATCTATTAATGAAGATCCTTCTCCTTTCGTATCATTTTTAGTATAATAATCCATTGATGCGACATATTTTTTAGTTCCAACCATAGTAGCTTCATGAATCTGGCGAACAGCAGAACATTCAATTGCTGATATTTCAAAATCTCTGTGAGTCCAACAAAAGATCATTTGAGGACTTCCACATAATTGAACTTTATTCTGCTTACAAAGATTAATTGAATATTTGAGATATTGATCAAAATATAAATCATCAGAATCAACATTCGCAAACCAAGGATTAGACATATGTTTTGTTAAATAAGATCTCTTTTCAGCAATAGTCATCTTACGATCAATATAAACATATTTCAATTTAACAGGAGCAATAACATCTCTAACCATTTGAATTTCTTCTTCATCATTAAATAATTTAATATCTTCATCGCCATCCTTACTATCAAGGATAAACCATTCTAATTTATTTTTATCATAATCAAAATAACAAACATTTGCAATCATCAAGGGTAACCATTTATTTCTGTTATATACAGGAGTTAATATTGAAACTTTAGGATATCTATCATCATTATCTTTCGATTTATCTGCAATTTTGTTAGAAGATCTCTTTTTGTTATTTTTTTTAGGCATCTTTATTTAAGAAATAGAAAATAATTTTATTTAATATGCGTGATTCACTTTATCATCAAAGAATATCAACAAAAGCAAGACAACCTATTATCAATCCTTATAATTCAAAATCAAGACAACCTAGAGAAAAAGAATCAAAAGAAGGAATCAAAGTTAAAAAAGAAAAATTTATTATTTCATTTGATTAATTTCTATGAATCTTACAAATTAATTGAATGAAAACATTTGTCATTAATCTAGATCACGCAACTGATAGATGGGAGCATTACAAGGATAAAGGATGTACGAGATGGTCGGCATACTATTTTGATGAAATCAAAATAAATGATCCTTTAATTCCAAAATTAATTTCATATTATAATATTTCAATGAAAGAGCATTTATGTAAAATTGGATGTATTAAATCACATATGAATTTATGGAGATATATCGTTCAAACAAAATTAGATGATGTTTTAATTCTTGAAGATGATGCTGATTTAATTAATATGGTTCCAGAAGATCTTCCAAAAGATGGACTTTCGTATCTCGGTGGATTTACCTCTCATCCTAAAATTACTAAAGGACCTCTTAAACCTGAATTTATTAATGGAATTCAAGAGTTAGATAAGACCAAGTATCGTATGGTGATGACTATGAGTTATTACATCCCAACATGGGAGATAGCAGAAAAAATGTTAAATCATATTGATTCATTAAAAAGATTAAGAGCATTAGACATCATGTTTCACAATATCCCAATAAAAAATTATGTTTCATATCCAGCAAGCTTCAAAGAAAGATCTCTTGAATCACAAATAAGGAAAGACAAGAAGAAATTTAGTAATGAATTTTATCAATTAGAGAAAGGTTAAAAATATTGAATTTAAAATCTAAGAAAGAATAAATGACATATTTAGTTTCTGTTTTAATTCCTACATTATTGGAAAGGAGAGATAAATTCAAAAGTCTTTTAGATAAAATTGAAATCCAAATTAAAGATAATCAATTAGAAGATCTTGTACAGATCATATCCATTTGTGACAATAGAAATTTAAAATTATCAGAAAAAAGGAATAGGATGCAATCATTAGCATCTGGACAATATTTCTTTCATCTTGATGATGATGATAGTATTTCTGATGATTATTTTCAAGTAGTCATTGATGAAATTAAAAAATTACAAAATCAAGATAAAGATCTTCCAGACATGATTACATACGATCAATTTTGTAAAGTAGATGGGAAGGAATTTGTTGTTTCAGCAGATCTCAATGCCCATACATTTGGTCTTGTTCCTATT
>WLWF01001167.1_pt1 | contig 22816 bp, 24 predicted proteins | sample 6718331 | NCBI WGS metagenome assembly WLWF01 (sample SAMN12718692, study PRJNA515312) | sponge metagenome | isolation source: marine sponge | host: Mycale hentscheli | place: New Zealand: South Island, Marlborough, Capsize Point | collected 2003-05-01
AACCATTTAGACGAGCTGCTTCTGGAAAGGCAATACAGGTTTCCCAACAAGGCACAGCACAAAACAGGTGGTATTCTTAGTGATTTGGTAATTATTCCTACAAATATACCTGTTGGCAATAGACAAGACATGCCTCAATGTATGCCAGACGAGTTTAAGCATGATGACTTTACCGTTGCTTATAAGAGGTACTACAGCAGTAAACTTCTAGACTGGATGACACGTGATGGTAAGCGTAAGATTATTCCTAAGTGGACATCCCGTGGTATTCCAACTTTCATTAAATACTTTTTAGACCAGGAGGGTATTATTTATGCTGACGATATTTAGGATTTCTAACCACTATATGTCTAGTATTGAGCATGGCAACGACCAGTTTATAGCAGTTGTTGCCTCATATCAAGACGCTGACAGGGAGAATAGGCACATGTTTCAGGTGTACAAAGCTCATATGGATATGCCTTTCGATGAGCACGAGGCAACCACAATAATAGAAAGATACTGCAGCACTAAGGAAAATGCAATACAGTATTTTGAAGAATGGTGTAAAAAACAAGGAGAATAGCATGAGAAGTGTACCTGTTTATGTTGTATGTGGAGGTATTAAAGATGGAGATAGATTTATGCATAAGGTGTTCTTTTCTAAGAAAAAGCACTACACAGCGTGGTCTAAACACTTTAATAAAATGAACGGCAACTGGCATTATGTCACTAGCCACAGACATTGGGATCAAGCATGATTAACTCAAATCAGACGGTAGATGTAACTCAAATAGTAGGAAACACAGACGTAGCGTTTGTAATTACTGGTTTCGACCAGGGAGGTGAGCGCAGGACACGTATGGAACTTAATGAAGCTGATGTTAAGTTTCTTATAGATAGCTTTACATTCGGCGCTTGGGATGTGATGTATTCAATGGTTTTTAAGGCTGGAGGGCCAGAAAATGAATCAAGTGAAGTTTAAAAAGGATAAATCTTACTTTATATCCGAGATGGGAGATGTAGAAGAGTGGAAAGGTGAGCATAACCTTAAATCTTGGCAGTCTGCTGTAGGAGGTTACATAGAGTTGTGCCCGCCGCATATAACGAATAAGTTATCTGAAGATCATTACCTTTTGGTAGATGAAGAAGGTTTGTTTAAAGATAAGGGCGAAAACGCTTTGATCAGAAACATGATAGTTGGAGATGGCTTGTTAATACCTGTGGATAAATTTGAATGAAATTAGAAAACGGTGACACTGTAACAATGAGTGTAAAACAAGACACTTATGGCTTAATGTGGCATGTGATGATAGAGAGAGAGAAAGATGGTATGGTAGCTTACACGACATGTGGTAAAAAACCAACCAAAGATTCTAAAGTTGTTCAAACACTTTTAAAGCATTTAAGCGTTTAAAAAAAGGTGTTTACTTTAGGTTTAATGACACTTTATAATTAATACTTTCAACAAGGATAATTATGGAAAATCAAAAAATGCAGTCTAAGCTTAAACTGTTTATGTCTCAGCAGCAAAGGAATAAACTAGGTGATCTACCTACTTACCATTCCTTTTGCTTTGATAAAACAGGCGTGTCTAGACCTGGCAAAACTGCTAGGGATAGATCTAAGAAAGCAAGTTAAACTGTTACGGATGTGGCACCGTGTCTGTAACATCAAATCTAACAACGGTGCATTAGGAGAAAACATGGCTAAAACTAGATTGTTAGCGACAAGAAGGTTAGTTGCAAAAGATGTGCCAGTAGATGACGAGCCTAAATGGAGAGCTCAGGCTAAGCAAATAGGTGTTACGTATAGGTTCAGGGGTAGAGGATCAAGACTTGGCGCTGCTGACGAAGCTTTAGAAGATGGTTATTGGAGAACATTTTTAGGTGAAAATCATCCTATAACTTCTGTTAAAGATAAGGATTTGTCTATGTTCCATAAAGAAAAAATTAAGCAGTATTTGTACAATTCTTTTAAGCAAGACCTTCCTTTACAGTATTCTAATAGAATGTCTATTTACACACGTTAATAACAAATATTGGGCACTATTGTTGTGCCCTTTTTTGTATCAGGATTTTGCATGAATGTTAAAAAGTTTTTAAAACGGTTAAGTGATCAGCCACACCCACCTTGTGTTGGATGCATTAATTACAACTATTGTGAGGACACTTCAAAATGTTGCAAAGCGTTTGTTGAATATGTAGACTCTGGATACTGGAGGGATAAAAGGTTAGAACCTTCTATGTACACTACCATGCCTGATGACTGTTTATCTTACAACGAGATAAAAGGTGTTACAGGTTTAAGCTCAAGAGAGTTAGACGAAATGCTTGTTAGATGTCAGAAGCACAAGCTAGCTTTCGAGCCATTTTACTTTTACTTTATGAAAGAGTTAGAATATGAGTTACCAAAGATACAAGCAGGATCCAAAAGACTTAGAAAGGCTAAGGCTAACATTTGCTCGCGAATGCTGGCCAAAACGCAACGAGTTATGCCCGAGCGGTCGCGTTACTTGGTCAAGGAGATTCGAAGAAATGTTTGGTATTACACTTAGGGAGTTTGCTATAAAGATGGAAAAAGAGAAAAATGAACGAGAAGCTAAAGCAGCTGGAGAAGGCGGAAAAGGAACACAGGAGAAAACTGAGAAAGGAACTTAATGATGAAGAACACTTTTGGGAGAACTATGAAGAAGGATGGCCATATCCGGATGATAACGACGAAATCAAGCATGAATGAGGTTTATGCAGACGTTATCGGTGATTTAAGGGTTAATGGAAGATTGGTCAATGCTACTGTAGAGTTGCTAAACTATCAAGTTACACTTACAGACCCTACCCAGTTAGACATAACGCATCCTTCACGTAAGTGGAGCAGTGATTACGCATTTGCTGAATTAGCGTTTTATCTAGGAGGTAACAGATCTGTTGGCAATATGGATAAGTTAGCTAAAATATGGGGATTAATCAGCGATAAAAATGGTGAAGTAGAGAGTAACTACGGTAATCATATTTTTAGCACAGCGTTTGACAGTAATGATAACATGTGGTACTCTGCTAGAGATGAGTTAGATAGTAATCCTAACAGCAGACGAGCTGTGATACCTATTTTAGAGAAAGATCACATACGTAAAAACGATAAAGATTACCCTTGTACTGGATTTATACAGTTCTTGATCAGAGATAATGAACTGCACTTAAACTGGAATATGAGGTCTTGTGACGCTATATTCGGCCTGTGTAATGATATGTTCTGTGCTGCTATGCTGCAGCAGTTAATGCTTAACGAGCTAAATCTTTTAGGATCTGCAGGTTTTAATCTAACTTTAGGTCACTTAACATTTAACTTAGGATCGCTGCATATATACAGTAGACATTGGAACTTACTTTATGCTGATCTTTCTGAATGGAAAGGCTACAGAGGTAAAAGATATATCATAAAGGGTGAGATCACACCTTTTGCTGGCATGAGACAAGAGTATGGATTAAAGCCTTACGATTCCGTAGAAGAGATAAAGGAAAAGGCTAAAAGATTTAAACGTAACTTAACTGTTGGAGGAGATTTTGATGGATAGATATATTGATTCAAGTCTTGCTAAACCTATATTAGATGAAGCAAAAGACATAGTTGTAGATAGAGTAACAGACCATGAAAATTACGGTGAGTTCTCTGAGAGCATGGGCAGAGCAAGGCTAATATTTATTGGTATGACAGGCAAAGAGTTAAGCGTGGAGGATATGTATAAGATGTTAGTAGCGTTAAAGCTAGCTAGAGAAAGTTTCCACCACAAGAGGGATAATCTTATAGATGCTTGCGGTTATATGCAGGGTTTAGAAGATTACCATAATGGTATAAAAAGGAGTCATTTAGATGATGCACCAAGTAAAGATTAATACTTCTAGCAAGCCTGTATTGCATTTTGTTTTAGCTGTTTTATCTTTTGCTGAAAAAACAATGAAAGATAACATGGAAATAGAAGGTAGTTTTGAAGACGTATACTCGATTACAGTAGAGGAGATAGACGATGGACAAATTGAAGTTTTCACGGGTGAGGAAGGTAATACCTCCGATACGAGCTCATAGTTTAGATGCGGGCATTGATTTTTTTGTTCCTTCTGATTTTAGCATTACAAAGGTTGCTCCAGGAAATTCTATAAAAATACCTAGCGGTATTAAAGCTAATATTCCTCAAGGGTATGCATTAATAGCTTTTAACAAGTCTGGAGTTTGTACGACACTAGACATTATAGCTGGAGCATGTGTAATAGACTCAGGATATCAAGGTGAAATACACATACACTTGATTAACGTGTCTAGCAGAGATGTATTTATAACGCCAGACATGAAGATTATGCAATTTATTCTTATGCCAGTATCTAGTGTAAAAACAGAAGAATGTGAAATAGAGGATTTATATGAACAAGAATCAGAAAGAAGTACAGGCGGATTTGGAAGTACCGGATGGGCTGCCTGATTGGTGTTACGAGAATTACTTAGCAACAGAACTAGATGAAGTACCAGCTTATTGCTTTTTTAAGATGATGCCTCAATTTTTTCTGTTTAATGAACATTATAAGAATTGCCTACTTATGCTAGAGCTTAAGAAAGGTGACTGTCCAGATTGGATAATTAAATATATAGCAGCATTTGAATTAGCAGTAAACGACCAGGAGCAACCTAAATGGATGAAGGATTTGATCTTTCCAAGTTACCTATCGAGCACAGGTATGGAATATTCCCAGCCTCTATCATCAGAGATAGCAGACTAAAAGCAGGGCAATTAAGATGTTTAATGTCAATACTTGCTTGGAGAAACCACAGGACTACTAATACTAGGCCAATACACCTAGAAGCATTGCAAGCGATGATGCCTATGTATACTAAGGGCAGCATACAAAATTACATGCAAGATCTAAAGTCTTGGGGTTATATAGATATAACGGCTAGAGCAGGAACAACGTCATTATACACTATATGCGAGTCAGCAGATGCTCACACACAGTACGAGCAAAACGTAGGCAGCAGCGTAGCTAACCAGCAGGTAGAGAGCAACGCGTCTGACCAGCTAGTCAGCAGCGTACCTGACGTAAAGAATATAAATAATAAAAAGAATATTACTAAGTCAGGTTTCATGTCTGTTTGGGGTGTCTATCCTGAACATAGACGTAATTCCATTGCCCGAGATACAAAGACATGGCGCGAGTTTGGCGATGAATCTCTAGTTGACGTCATAGTAGAAGATATTGAATCTCGCAAAACTTCAGAGCAATGGACCAATGACAATGGTAAGTGGATTCCAGGATTAAGAAAGTATTTAGAATCAAGAACTTGGGAAACACAACCGCTAGAGAAGAAAGAATCTTTTTGGGGTAATTTTAATGGATAGAAGAAGAGCTCAGCAGATAGCTGAAAAGTTAGAGTTAGACGATAGTGTAATAAGCAAATATGCAGAAGCAACAGAGAATTCTTTTGTTCAATCTCCCTTGGTTTTTCTGGATGAAGCGTTAGAACACTTAAGCAACAGGGACAATAAGCCTGGTGGCAGACTACCATGGGATATAGATTTTAGGATACTACCTAATACTCTAACTATATGGGCTGGCATGAATGGACATGGCAAAAGTTTAGTTGTACAGCAGGTAATGCTTTACTTAATGACTGGTGATTATTCAACTAGAGAAGAAAAGGTTTTGTTCTGGTCTCCGGAGCTTGCGCCAGTGTATCAACTAGAAAGACTAGCAAGGCAGATAACTGGTGATATATATCCTGATCCTAAAGACGCTGAGGAAGCTTGGTGTTGGTTGAATAACAGGATGTGGATATACACAAGAGAGGTTGATTGCGGAGCTAAACAATTAATAGCTGCAGCTAGGTATGCTCAAGAAGAGTTAGGAGTTACTCAGTTTGTTATAGACTCATTAATGAAAGTAAACTTAGGATCCGAGCAAAGGAATATATACCTAGCTCAGAAAAACTTTGCCAATACATTAGCTAACGTTTGTAGAGATACGGGATTATGTATACACCTAGTGGCTCATGTAAGGAAACCTGATGATGAAAACAAAAGGGGAAGCAAATACGATATTAAAGGAGCTTCAGAATTAACTGACTTGGTTGATGCTGGGTTTATGGTACACAGAAACAAAACGGAGGAAAAGTTAAGGGAGTCAGGCAATGCGCCAGGAGCTCCACAAGCAGCTTTAGAATGCTTTAAAAATAGACATGGAGGTTTTGAGCCAATGTGCGGCTTAGACTACGGAGACCAAAGCATGAGGTTTCATGACTATGGGCAAAGTACGCATGATTTTTACGAGCAATACATAGGCAAGAAAAGTACACCATTCGACGGGATATCATTAAATGAGAACTAATAACTGGAAAAATGTGGAAAGGGAGGCGGCTAAATTGTTTGGAGGAGTAAGAACTGGCTGTAATGGAGAAAGTAGAAGAGATGTTGAACACCCCACATTGTCAATAGAGGTTAAGCACAGAAAAATGCTTCCAGATTGGCTGCACTCAGCGATGGGTCAAGCTGTTCGTGAAGCTGAGCACAGGAAACCTGTAGTTTATTTGCACGAAAGACACATGAAGTTTGAGGACGGGTATGTTGTCATAAAAGCTAAGGATTTCAAGGACTTATGCCCAGATGTGCCCGATAATATTGGCACATAATTAGGCTTTATTTTAAAAAGTGGGTGTGATATAATTATTTTTTATTTAAAGGAGATTAATATTGGGTACTTTTACTAATAAACATTTTTATCCAGAATGGTTGAGCAATATGCTAAAGTTCAATCCTTACACAACTGGTCCTAAAAAGTCTGATATAAGTGTCACGCAGCTTATTGACTCGCCCCAGGTTTTATCGCTAAGAAAAGCTAATAGAGATACTATATCTGAAGATGTTTCAGACAGGGTGTGGGCAGTATGGGGCAGCGCAGTTCATTCTATTTGTGAGATAGCAAACGCATCTAACTCTGATGTGTTGGTTGAAAAAAGATTTCACAAGAAGTACACCAACAAGGTTGTAAGCGGGCAAGTAGATATATACGATATAGGTAATAAAGCTATATACGATATAAAAACTGTATCAGCTTATGCTTTGATGAATGGAATTAAACCAGCCTGGGCTCAACAGCTTAACGTTTTAGCTGATCTTATGTCTACAGCCAACTGGCCAGTAGAAGCTTTATTTATAGTTGCATTTGCTAAAGATTTCTCTGCTAAAAACGCTAAGAGTAATCCTTCTTATCCTCAACAACCTTTGACAATTATAGAGGTTCCTCTATGGTCTAAAGAAGAATGCAATGAGTACATAGAGAAGAGATTACAGCGTCATTTCTGGGATGAGCACGTATGCACTAAAGAAGAGAAGTGGCAGAGTGAAGATAGATTTGCTGTAATGAAAAAAGGCAAAGAAAGAGCTGTTAAATTATTTGATACCAAAGAAGATGCAAATGATTTTTTAGTTATGCAAAAAGACCAAGAACATCTAAGTATACAGGATAGACCTGGTTATAGCATGAGATGTGCGCAGTACTGTAATGTAAAGGACATGTGTCCTCAATTCGCTAAGGAGAATAAAAAGCAATGAGCAAGGGAATTAACGTATTTCACGAGACCTCTCAATTTAAAGTAATGTTTCCTCATCTTAACGAGACTGAAAAGTTTCAAGATCAGGACACAGGTATGTATTCTATAACAATGTGCTTTCCTAAAGGCTCTGATGCCGAGGATGGTTTGGATAAAGCGGTAGAAGAAGCAAAGAATAATGACCCCAAGGTGGCTGAAGCTAAAAACTTCTACAGCCCTATCAAAGATGGGGATGAAATGGGGTATGACTGGTCTTCAGGCTGCTGGGTCGTAAAGGCTAAAACCAAGTTTAAACCTAAGGTTGTTAATAGGTCTGGTGAAACTATGGACAATAGTGATCTTCGCAGTAACTCTAATTGCAGAGCCCACATTGTTTTTAGGCCCTTTATAGCCGGCACAAACAAGGGTGTAACCTGCTCGCTAAAGGATGTGCAATTCATTAGTGAAGGAGACTCTACAGGGTCATCTGTAGCATTTTCACCATTAGACGATGATGTACCGTTTTAATGGCTAATAAACAAGGGAAGTCAATAGACAAAACTTATCTCTCGTTAGATAAGGCAGAGGAAAGGGGTCTTATACACAGGGACTACATAGCTCACTGCTTGCGGTGGAGTCATGTAACAATGTATTTAAGGCAAAAGAGCAGATGGAAATCGGCTGACATATTAGATATTGGACCGGGCAAGGAATTGCCCTTAGCCAAAACTCTATACGTTAATCGCACTCCTCCTAAATCTTATACTGCAGTAGACGTATCTAAACTTGAGATGCCAGCAATGTTTGATAAGGCAAGCTGGAAACCTACTAAGTTATATCCTTCTACAGATGTATGTGATTTAGAGCCTGGTGAACTAGAAAATGCTCCTAACATTATAACCTGCTTTGAGGTGTTAGAGCACGTAGAGCCTGAGCATAGCTTAAGAATGCTAAAAAAGATGTACAACCTATTAGATGGTGGTGACCCAAATGCTGTAGTTTTTATCAGCACACCTAATTGGGATCCACACGTTGGCGCAGCTGGTAATCATGTAAATGAGATGCGTCACACAGCTTTAGGTGTAGCAATAGAAAAGATTGGTTTTAACATAGAAGCTAGATATGGAACCTTTGCATCACAACGGGATATTAAACCTTTTATGACAGAGGAAGAGCTAGACATAATGAACAGGTTAAAGGAGTATTACGATAGTAATTATATAGCTACGTTATTTGCGCCTTTATTTCCTGAGCAGTCTAGAAACTGTATTTGGCGATTGTCTAGGCAAGAACAAAAGAGGAAGTATCCAGAGCATATGTCTGACGTAGACGAGCCATGGACATCCTCGGAACATTGGAAAGATTTAAATGGATAGTTATCAGCAATATATACATAAAAGCAGATACGCTAGGTATTTGCAAAAAGAGGGTAGGAGAGAAACCTGGGAAGAGACTGTATCTAGGTATTTCGAATATTTTGAAGGTAAGTTAGAAGTATCTGTACCTAGCAAGGTAAAGAAGCACGTCTTAAACCTTGAGGTCATGCCATCTATGCGGGCTTTAATGACAGCCGGAAAGGCCTTAGACAAAGATAACGTAGCCGGGTACAACTGCTCTTATCTTCCTGTTAACAGCGTTAGAGCTTTTGATGAAACACTGTACGTATTAATGTGCGGTGTAGGTGTTGGTTTTTCAGTAGAGCGCCAGTATATAGCTAAGCTTCCAGAGATTGCTGAGTCTTTCCACTCTACAGATACTGTCATAACTGTTAGAGACAGTAAAATAGGTTGGGCTACCGCTTATAAAGAGTTGATATCAATGCTCTATAGCGGCGCTGTTCCAAAGTGGGATACATCTAGAGTAAGACCTTCAGGCTCTCCTTTAGCTACATTTGGCGGCAGGGCTTCTGGACCCGAACCCTTAGAGAGACTGTTTAACGTTACTACAGAGGTTTTTAAAAACGCGTCAGGTAGAAAGCTAACATCCTTAGAGTGTCATGACATCATGAACTATATAGGTGCGGCTGTCGTGGTTGGAGGTGTTCGCAGAACAGCGGAAATATCTCTAAGTAACCACTCAGACGAGAGAATGCGCAACGCTAAGATGGGTAACTGGTTCATAGACAACCCTCAACGCGGCCTGTCAAACAACTCTATCTGCTATACAGAGAAGCCTGACGTAGGCGCCTTCATGAGAGAGTGGTCAGCTGTGTATGAGTCACGCAGTGGAGAGAGAGGTATATTCAATAGGCAAGCATGCAAGAAGATGTCTCCGGAGCGTAGAGATACTGACTATGACTTCGGGACGAATCCATGCTCCGAAATAATTTTACGACCTAACCAGTTCTGCAATCTTTCGGAAGTAGTAGCTAGAGAAGACGACACTCATGGCACTTTAATGGATAAGGTAGAGTCTGCAGCTATACTAGGAACATTGCAAGCATCGTTAACTAACTTCAGGTATCTTTCTAGCAAATGGAAACAAAACACTGAAGACGAGGCTTTGCTAGGAGTAAGCTTTACTGGTATATATGATTGTCCTTATCTTTTAGAAAGCACACCTAAACAATTGGAGCAACTAAAAAATCATGCTGTCAAAACGAATCAATCTTGGTCTAAAACTTTGGGAATCAATCCCTCTACCGCAGTTACTTGCGTTAAGCCTAGCGGGACTGTTTCTCAGCTCACTAATTCAGCTAGCGGCATACATCCTAGGTACAACGGGTATTATATTCGTCGTGTGAGAAATGACAAGAAAGATCCTCTTTCAGAGGTGCTTATCAATGTCGGTATAAAGTATTTCACAGATCCTTACAACGAGAACGCTTGGGTTTTTGAGTTTCCTCAGAAAGCTCCTGAAAAGGCTATAACTAGAAAAGAAGTAGGACCTATGCATCAGTTAGGCCTTTGGAAGAAGTTTGCTAAACACTGGTGTGAGCATAAACCTAGCATGACGTGTTATGTAGGCGAAGAGCAGTGGCCAGAAGTAGGTGCTTGGGTATGGAATAACTTTGACATAATGAGCGGTATTAGTTTTTTACCAAGCGCTGACGAAGGTCACATATACGAAGCAGCACCTTATGAAGACTGTGACAAAAAGGTGTACAAGCAGCATATGAAGAGTTTCCCAGAAACGATAGACTGGGACATTTTGGATGAGTTAGTAGATAATACCACAGCAACTCAAGAGTTAGCATGCACTGGGGATAAATGCGAAATATAACATGGTATAAAGGTTCTGCCGGAAACCTAGGAAAGGTTGAAGGCACGGACTATTCATGTGAGCGATTCTGGAACTGGAAAAATGACCTTAAACAGTATTGGTTTCTGCTTAGAGATAGCAAGATAACTTACCTATGCTGCAAAGGTCCTTTTTCCTCTCCGGATGAGCGAGACAAAGAAATAATTAGGGAGGTAGATAAACGTGGGTCTAAATAGTGATCAGAAAAAAACCAAACATTAGATTAGTTTTTGTAGAGTGGGTAGACACAGTATCTTCTGCTGGGTGGGATACCAAAGACGAGATTGATATAAAATTAGTTAAGGAGGTAGGGTGGCTAATAGAAGAAAACGCAGAAAGAATAAAGATAGCAAGAACGATATCGGAAGAGGAGTATTACTCAATAACCGCGATACCGAAGGGTTGCATCAAGAGCGTTCAGGTAGTAAACCATCAGTAGTCTTACTGACGAAAGATCAAGCAACTTTAATAAAGTCTAATATTCTAATATACTTAGAAAGATCTATACCTGGCACAGTTTCTATAGATGAAGAGAAACCTTCTTTAGTTGTAGATAAAATATGCCAAGGTGTTTATATCGTTTTTATCACTACAGACGCTAGACTTATGATAGTGGCATCTATTGGAGGTGCATCTAAAAGCCTAAACCTAATGTATATATGCGGAAAAGACTTTAACGCTTATTACAAAGACATGATGGAGCTTATTAATAAATTTTGCGATTATTCTGACATCAAGAAAATAAACTGTCACGCCAGGTTAGGTATAGCTAAAAAACTAGAAGAGCTAGGATTTCAAGAGAGGGTATATAGTAAAAAACACAGAGACATGGTAAAGGTGATCGAGGGATGACGCAAACTACTAGCGAAGGGAGGGGACGTTTTCATAAGCGGTCCCCCGATCTTTTATTCTAAATCCTTTATTAACTCTAAGAATTGAGCTTCCATAGAAGCTCTATTTTTTCTTCCATCCAATAGAAGACCATACTCAAGCTCTACGTATTCGTCAAACTGTTTATTAGTCATTCCCTTCATCTTCTCCCATTCTTTTCTCTTATCTGCTTTTGACATACCCTTTACAAATTTAGAAGCTTCGTCTCTAGTAGACTGTAATTCAGCTTTCTTCTTTTTGTATGCCTCGCTTTCAGGGCTTGCCATAAACTCTTCTTCAGAAGCTCCCTTAGATTCTAAGAATTCATTTATCATGCTGGCTTTAGATTTTCTACCGTCAGGGTCAAAACCAAATTCTTTGCGCATGTGCTCGTCAAGCTCGCTCCTGCTAAGGCCTATTATTTCTTCTTTAGATAAACCAAGCTCTTTAACCGCTCTGTCAGTGATAGAGTCTAGTATTGTCTGCTTCTTTGCCTGTTCTTTTGCTGCCTTCTTCTCTGCTCTTTTCTCTAAGGTTCTTCTTCTTACCATCTTACCCTTATCATCTTCGGTGTAATAAGGTTCTATACCTAGAGCAGATCTAATAGGCTCAGACTTAGTTAACGGTACAGATCTGGCTAGCCTACCCTCTAGATCAGCGTCTTTACCTTGCGCCACATCAGCGGCTGTCTGACCTATATTGCTTAGCTGCTTACCAATAGGTCCTATCATGTGGTCTAGTATGTCATCAAAAGGATCCTTACCTTTCCAGGACCAGTAGTTAGGCGTAGCTGTTTGTACAACCACAGAACCCAAAGGTCCAAATAATCCAGTCCTTTCGAAATCTTGCAAGAACTTAGCCCAGTCAGGTGTCTTCTCTTCCCATGGGTTTTCATCTTCACCATATTTGATAAGATAACCAAGAGCTAAAGCGAACTGAACCGCGCCATACATAGCGGCAGCCGTAGCTGTCATACCAGCTATCTGCTTGCCTTGTTGGTATTTCTTAGCGGCTCCTTCACCTTCTGCAAATCTTATACGCTGCGCAGCCGTGTTTATAAATGTATTACCAAAAGTAGTTATAAACGATTTAAACAACAAGAATGGAGCAAACGCAGGGTTCCTAAATACCTTAGGCAGGCTACCCTCACTAGGTAACGTAATTGCGGTCTGAACAAACCTTTGTGCCGGTCCAGCCAAGTCCAGTTTAAACTCTCCTGGAATGTCATGCAATTCTCTATGACCAGCCTCATACCACCTAACCAGCTCTTTTATTTCTCTATTAGATAACCCGTAAGTTCTAAGATTAGATTTTATCTGGGATATAGTAGAGTCTAGCTTAAATCCTTTTCCTTTGCCTGCCTTAGAAAGTGACTTAGCATCTGCTACTAAAGTCTGTCTAAAGTTGTTTAACGCCATCATCTGCTGCATCTGAGTCAGGGTGGTTAATAGAGTTAATTCGAAATAAACATCCATATTAGCGCCTGCACGCAACTGTCTAGCTCTAAACCTTCCTTTTTCGAGATTGCCTAAACCGTACATCCTGTAAAGAGTTTTTAATGGCAAGCTGTTTGTAGACGTTCCTACACCGCTTTTAATAAAGTTAGGACCAACGTATCTCTGAGCTGCAGCTTCACCAAGGCTAGCAATGTCGAACAATCCTAACTGCCTAAGCATTTTAGCTCTTTTGCCAATCTTTGTTTTAGGATCAAAGTATCCTTTACCTACGGTTCCGGTTAAGAATTTATTCATACCGTTAAGACCGCGCAAGGCAGCAAACGTAGCTCCTCCAAGCAGGTTAGTTGCAAACTTAGCAGGGTTCTTAGAACCAAGAGCAGTCGCTGTCAAAAACTCTGGCATAGACGCTAACGAAACTAAAGTCAAGCTAGCCATTGTCGTAGCGTTCATTGCTGCCTGAAGAAACTTCCTACCACCTGTAGGTATCAGGTCTGCTTTATATCTGTGATGAAGTATATCAACAAGGTCTGTAATGTCTCCTAAGACTCTCTCTGGGTCTACACGGACATCTTTAGAGTTCCTGTTATAGTCTACTATCTCTTGCTTTACCTTATCCTTAAGCTCACTCAGGTGCTCTCCTCTATGACCGAATAACTCAGCATAGACAGTCATCTCAGTTGCTTTATCAACAAATCTAGGAACAATGCCCTGGAAATCTGTAAGTAGTAAATCTCCAAGCTGGTCTCTAGATATAGACCTCTCGATAAAGTTAAACAGTTCTTCCTGCTGCTTCATTGTGGCCTGACTTTGTCTAGCAGGCGTAGTAAAGTCACCAGAAACAAAGCCACCGCTTTCTAGTATAATATTGTAAGCGTCGGTTGCTTCGTATGTTCCAGCCTCTGCATTATCCTTTATACCGATACTACCAAGCAAGTCAAAAAGCTTTTGTCTACCTTCGGGAGATGCTACCTTTTCAGTATCGTAAACCCTAGGAAATGTTCCACCGTCTAAAGGTCTTAGCGAGAAGTCTTCTGTATATTTTGTGCCAACCTTCTCTGACCATGCGTAAAGCTTCTCTGCAGCGTCTTTAAGTTTACGTGCAGCAGCTGCCACGCGACCATTTGCAGGTAACGTACCATTGTTGAAATAATCTTTTAACTGCTGATTGACTTTTAGTGATATAACCCCGCCACTGTTGGTAAGCTGGTCTAAAGCCTCTTGAAACTCCATCCTAAACTGGCCTTGAGCCATAGACTTTTTCTGGACATAGTCTCTACCAGATTTAGTTTCTTTTTCTCTTAGCTTTTCATGAGGAGCTCTAAGTATAGTATCCGCTATAACACCTGCAGTAGGAGATGCACCTGAATGCCTCCTAACGGTTTGAGCTGATTGACTATACATGAAACCCCAAAGAGATCTAAGAGTTGTTCGTTCTCTAGCCTGAGGTCTAGATACCTCTTTCTCTCCGGTGTATTCAGCTTGAGCTTTATCGTCTTGGCTTCTTTGCTCCTGCTCTAAAGGATCAGTGTATGCAGCGCCAGTAGAGTTGTAATCATCCTTATTGTTAGGGTCTACACCAGTCTGCTGACTTACAACATCTTCAAAAGCATTCGTCTTTTTAGCCTTACCTTTCTTTTTAGGAGGCTCTGCCCAAGCTTGAACCCAAGAGTTTGTATCAAATTCAATTTTATTTATTTTTTCTTGAGAGATAATATTGCGTTTAGACATATTATAAGCGCCTGGCAATATTTGTAGATTAGCAGACGTACTAAGACCAACCCCTTTAGCTTCTGCATCCATTTCCCTATCAGTTTTATAACCTCCCCTTGGTTTTCCATCTACAAGCCTAGGACTGCCAAACGGTATTATGTGATCAACATGGTATGGCGACTGCTCTCTCATTGTTTTCATCGCTGCTTCTATAAAGAGGTCCATAATCTTGGCCTCCTCTTTAGCGTTACCAATTCCTAAGAAAACATTACCTACATGTTTAGCACCCTTTATTTTCTTTTCTTTACCGTCTACAGTTTCAAACTGACGTATTTTAGACCTTGATCTAAGCGCGTGATAATTAGCATAAGCCTTTTGTTCCGCTAAAACTTTTTGTTCAGATTGCGGTAACTTATCAGCGCCTCTCCACCACTCTTCTCCTTTACGCCTAGAATCCCCTAAGAGTAGCATTTTATCAGCTCTTATCTTTTTTTGAGCTAAACTGCCTCGCCTCTTCTGCTCGTTGTACAATCTAAGATCATATTCTTCTTTATCGGTTAATCTTGCTCCACTATCTTTTTTAAGCTCAGCTATATTACCAAGAGCTCTTATTTCCTTTCTAGACTCTTCAGCTTGAGAGATTTTCTTGCCATCGAAAACGAAAGGTTCAAGCCATGTCTCACGCCGTTGAACTCCATTGTCTTGAAGTATTGCATTTATCTCTCTATATAAAGATTTTGTCCTGTAAGTTATATTGTTAGGTCTCCTTGGAGGAGAAGGCTTAACTTCATTTTTTAATATAGAGTAAATTTCTTTAAGCTTAAAACCTTGAGAGCGAAGCTCTAAAACTCTTTTTTCTAGATCTTCGTTAGAGTTTATAAGCTCTGTTGAATCTTCAGATTTCATGTCAGTCTTTAGCAGCTTGTCAGGCCTATCTTCTAAAGTCTGGTTAGCTAGCTCATCTAGATTATCTGCATTCTCTATTGGAACCTTTATGTAGTCTGTTACTATCTCTTCTATCTCACTAATAATATCCCCAGCTTGTATATCATCTTTTGCTCCAGGCAAGACTTCATAGTTGTACATTAACCTTAAAGCTTCGGTCATAGTATTAATTTCGCTGTAATACTCCGGCTCCACCTGAGAAAGAAACGCTAAAGTTTTTTGAAGATCTATATTGCTATAGGGTATATCTGTAGTTTCTTTAAGTATTCCAGCAATATCTTTAGGGCTGTTAAATTCTTCTTCTAAGGATATACCCTCTCGAAGAGTTGTTAATATCCTGTTAGTCGCCCCCACACCTCTAGCTATCTCAATAACTTTATTTAATCTGTTTACATTAAACGTTGCCGGCTTTCTTTTTTCTGAAGAATCTTTTTTAGACTGTATAGCATCTTCTAATTCTTTTGTTCTATCAGCGGGTATATCTACTTCTTCTTTACCCCAAACGGCTGAATCAGCTATTTTAGATGCTAAAGTTTCTGTATTAACATCTCCAGGGGTTTGCATGTCGCGCCTAAAGGCCTCGAAAGAGTTGTTAAAGTCAACATCATCAAGCTCGCTTTTGCCTATTTTGATACCCATTTTAGCAAGTATCATTTTAACTACTCTCTTAAACTTCTGTATAAATGTTTCTTTACCTTTTATGTCCTTTTCGGATCCGTAAGCTGCAAGCTCGGTGAACACTGTCCAAAGGTCAGAAGTTGCCTTATTTATTCTAGCTGTAGATTCTAAAGAGGTTTCATTTTTAACTCTTTCTGTAGTAGAAAAAGCCCTGTCAAGCTGATCTATTAGCTGCTTATTAGTCTTGACATCGTCACCAAAACCTAACCTTCTAAACGCGGTAGCGCCATCCCGCTTCATAAAGTCTAGTATATCTTGTCTAAAAGCTTTGTATAGGTCAGATCTAAACCTAGAAACATCTTTGTTGCTAGTGTCGTATCCTGTTTTGCCTAGAGCCATAAGCTCCCATATGAAATGGTTAGCATGCGCCAGCTCGTGTTGAATTGTTATTCTAGCAGCAAACTCAGCTTTATTCTCACCAGGTAACATTAAGGATTCTATTTTAGCGTTAGTAACTCCTAATCTTTTAGCGACTCTATCTATAAGATCCTGAATACCTTCCTCAGTAAATCTAGCCTGGTTAATGATTATATCTACAGTATCATTAACGTTTCTAATAGCGATTGCTTTGCCGTAAGAGTTACCTGATTTATCTACATCTTTATCCCCAGTTGTAAAACCATCTGGCATTACTCTCGGGGCGTATGCAAACTGTATCCTTATTTTGTTTTTGCCTTTACCTTTTACGTCAATCCTGTTAGCTATCTTTTCTATATCAAAATCTGGTATAGCTTCTGCGCCGTAAAACTCTACAGACCTTTCACCAGACTTTTTATTTATGTTAATTTGCTTAGGAATTCCAGGTAAAGTTTTGGCGTCATCTTTGCCAGTTCCATATATAGGAATTTGAGCTTCAGCCTCTACCGAAGGAGTATCATCAACCTCTTCAAACTCGGCTTCAACAGGCTCCTCGCTTTTTATAAGCTTTTCTTCTTCTAAAGCAGCTATATTATCTTTTTCTATCCTGATATCTTCTTCTATTTCTTCTTGAGTATAGTCATCTTCAAACCCTGGAGGAGGGTTTCCAGCCTCTAAAGATTTAAGCCTGTCTCTAGCTTCAGATAATCTCCTATCTAATACGGGTATACGCGGAATAGCATCAGTAACATCTCTGTCTTTAGACAGTTGCTGAGTTCTTTCTCTCTCTTGAATCAATAAAGCTTCTTTTTCTACCCGAGATTCAAAAGGCGAAACAGAATTAGACCCAGGATCTTTCCTTAATCTAGGCTCCGACGTTGGTTTCGACTCTATCCTAGAGTAACCGCCTAATTTTTTTATTTGCCTAGGAGCTGAGTCAGGAGAAGGAAAACGTTCTCCAGGTCCAAGATAAGCGCTAGGAAATTGGTTTAACATGATCTCGTCAAATATACCTTCAGGATCATTCATACCCTCCATCTGCTCTATTTGCTCGAATGTAGCAGGCTCAGCATTGTTACCAGCCTCGTCGTAATAACGCCTTACATCACCCAAAAAGAACTCATCGCCTTCATTTATAAAATTATCTTGAATTGCTCTAGCAATAGCTCTGTCTATTTCAACCTGAGATATTTCTTTTTCTGGATCTAAGTAATCTTTAATATCTACATAATCAGGAGCCCCTTCTGGCAAATTGCTTCCACCATCGGGATCAGAGAATTGAACAAAAGTATCTCCTTGCTCTACATCTGCTGTGCCTGGTGCCATAGCATATACAGTCTTGCCATTTATATCGAACACGAAATCTGTAGGAACAGGAGGATTACTGTAACTAATTACAGCCTTTGGAGCAACAACAGGAGCAGGAGTTTCTGCTACTGGGGCAGCAATCTCTCCAAGACCTGGCAATAAATCAGTAGGATTAGTAGTAGCAACCGTAGCAATATCCCGCATGTCACCTAAAAACTTACGCCTGCGCATATCAATTGAGTCATCTACTACATCAACGCTAGGTGTTGTCCTGTAGGGCTCCTGTATCGCGCTAGGGTCAACGCTAGGAACTTGACTGATGACTTGCTCAGGCGTGGGTTGTTGTCCACCACGCGCGTTACGTGAGTTCAAAAGACTTTCAGCTGATGAGTAACCCAGACCCGTTGCGGTTCCAGCTCCGAAACCAAGCTTTACAGCGGGTGCTACCTCACCTATCCTACCAGATAGCTGCTCAGCAAAAGATTCAGGTGTAAGGTTTTCGTTAGTTTGTACTATGTCTCTGACTAGTTGAGCAATGCCTACCATACCCTCTTGAACAGACTCAAGACCACCTTGAGATAACGCTTTAGATACTATTCCTTTACCCGAGGCTAGAAGATTACCTAATTGAAGTCTTTCAAAAAGGTATTCAGAAGCCATATCAAAGAAGGCGTCTTTCTTAGCTTGCTCATGACCTTTGTCTGAACCATAATATGATTGCGATCCAACAGGCGCAGTAAAAGCGGCAGCTCCTAAAGCAGGTGACCTAGTCAATATAGACGTGCCGATAGATGCTGCAGTACCTGGAATACTGTATCTACCAAAATCGTAAGCAGCTCCTCTAGTTAGAGGGTCTCCGAACCAAGATTCACCCCCAAATGAAGATTCACTAAATTCAGGAGATCTAGCAGCGTTTCTCTCGAACTGCTCAGCAGCTTGATCAGCCAAAAGAGCGTCTACGTAATCTTGCCGTTGGGAGTTGGCTAGCTCAAAAGTTGCGTCATTTTCTTGCGTAGGAGTAAAAAGTTTAGAAGCGGTTTTGTAGGCATCGCTGTAAAGTTTTTGATTCTCTTGTGCAGACCAAAGTTTTGCTGCCTCTTTAATAGTATCTAAGGGTGCCGCATCGCTTAACCCAGTAGCAATGTCTGAAATTAAGTTACCTGCGCTGCTTCCGGTATCTTTTAGGTATCTACCCTGAGCCTGTCTATTCCTATAGGCTTTCAGCCTTGGGTCGTTCTCGTATACCTGTTTAGCTCCTTCCTGTGCAGAAAGGGGATCAGCATGAGTGCTATCAGCAACACTCATGTTCTCCTGCTCTAACTCTTTTAGGTAATCTTCTATAAGTTTTAGATTAGACATATTACAGTTTTATTAAGCTCCCCACACACCTAAACCACTGGCCTGAGAAGAGTTATAGTTAGAAGCTGGAGCGCTAATAGGTTGAGCAGGCTGTGCCCAGCTCATTCTGCTAATGTTTGAAAGAATATTGCCAATAGGCATCTGAGGGTTTTGCTGACCTTTTAATGTTCTAGGGTTCGCTCTAGCAATATTATCCATTCTAAGAGCAAAAGCATTGTCACGATACAAATCATCTAAAGAAAATTGATTTGCACGTTTCTGTAAGTCACCTTTTTCTCTTGAGTAATTAGCTAATTGATCCTGTATACCGGCTGCAGCATAATTTTGATCAGACCTCTCAAGACCTTCTTGTCTTTGTATATTTTCCATATTAGCGTTTAGGCCAGATTGGGCAATATCTATTCCTGACAGAAAAGATGGAGCTTTAGACAGGGCTTCAGAGTATGCTGCTAACTCTGCTTTTCTAGGGTCAACTGCATCAGGGTCTGCGCTAGCTGCGGTTTGAAAACCTGTAGTAAACCTATTACCTTTAACTGTACTGCCTGGAGCAGCAGCAAGTAAAGGATCAGTGAAAGCCTTAGCCTCATCAACATATTCGTTAGCTCTAGCAGTTAACGTTTGGCTGTAATCTTCGAACTCATCTAATGACCTGCCAGCAACACCAGCCGCGTCATCTTGCGCTTGCGTTATTGCTTGATCAACTCTATTATCTGTACCAGCTCTATCATAAGCTAAACGGAAAGATTTTCTCCCAGTATCAGATACTCTATTCTCTAAATCTACCTTTTGGTCAGCAAGTTGCTTTTGTAGTCTACCTGTAGCTTCTTTATCGCTTCGATAATTTAGTTTAGCTGCATATTCTTGACTATTTCTAGATTGCCATGCAGATGCGTCTTTCCTTTGCTCGTTCCACTCGTTAACCATTTGAATGGTTTGAGCGGCTGTTGCTGCGTCATAAATAAATCCACCTGTCATTTTATTCTCCTACATTATATACTTCATTGTGGATCCTTCGCTTTTATAACTGTCTCCAGGTCTAGTAGTCCTGTCTCCAACATATATGCTTAAAGGATTATTCTTACGCGAAGTTGCATCAGGAGTATATCCACCAGCGAAAGGCGATAAACCTCCACCAGAAGATGTTCTTCCAGACCTTAAGCCATCTGGACCCTCGTTTCCTATTTTCCCTGCAGCAGCTAACTTATAAAGTTCAGGAGCTAAATTCTGGTAAGCAGATCTTTGCTGTCTCATTCCAGCTAAAGCATTATTGGCTGCAGATTCTCTATCCTGCATGTCTTTGTTAGCTATATCCTTTAAACCTTGAGCATGAGCAGATCCGCCGTGAGTTCTTTTTCTAGCAAAGTTTTGAGTAGCCCTTGTTTCTGCTAACTGCTTTTGCTTGTTAAGTTGATCAGCATCTATTGCGTATCTTTGTCTAGCCATGTAGTCTAGATCTTGATAAACGTTGTCTGCAGCTCCGCCAGCTCCGAAAATATCACTTACAGCTCTCGTGCCAGCATCTATTCTATCTTTTAAGGCCATCAGAATATACCTAGTTCATTAAAGTAAAAAGTTATACCACTAAATAAGAATTGATCTTCGGCTGATTGGGTTATTTTATAACCTATCTCAGTTGTCATCAACTCTACGGGAAGCAAAGCTCCAGGTCTAGAATCGCCTGATATAGCTTGCGCTGCTGTAAAATCTGTAGGGCTTCTAGAGTCGTACTTATATTGTACATTGCCAGAACCCTCCATTAAAACATCTGATCCAAACACCTGCTTCCATATTCCAGATTTCTTTAAGGTCTGAAAAGAGCTTTCTACCACAACCTCTATATTGACAGGAATACCAACTGCAGGGGTGTCAACCAAAGCGGATGGATCAAAGCAGAATATTTCGTCACTAGCTCTAACATACAAGAATTGTCTGTAAGATGCTATATCTTGAAGGTTGTCTGGAACCTCATATCTAGACCAAGCAGACAGTTGAGCTGTTTGAGAGAAAGAGTAAACGTACATCTGTTTTTCTAATATGCAAACATACTGGTTAAGGCCAGCGTAATATGTTCCTACAGGCTCATGAGTAGCAGCATGAAGATCTAACTGCGGAGAAACAAGACTCTTAATGGCAGAACCAATATCTGTAGATTCTAAAGTATCTGTATACAGCTTTTGAGACATAGACTCAAATGTTGTATCGTTTAGATATATAACATCAGAGCCAGCATTTCCTATAGTTTTAATATAGTTTAGGTTAGCATTCTGAATCTTCGTTTCTAACTCTATTAACGCTGGATCTGGATCTGTATTCCATAATTGTATACTATTCTCCATAAATACTGCAAGCTTGTCTCTATAGCTAGTTACAGCTATAATATCCTCGTCTGGAGTTTCCTGTTTGACAGGTATACCTAAACCTGCGCTGGCATCTCTTATCTTAGACCAGTCTGTAGCGTCACCAGTCGCGCTATAAGCAATGAAATCGCTATTATCTGCTGTTGCATATATCTTAGAGTCGTGAGCGCACGCAGACCTACCCTGAGGGCATCCAGAATCTGTAATTGGAGCTCCATTATAGAAATGCCTAATATTAGTATTGCTGAATTCTACAACCACATATAAATTACTATCGAATGGGAAGAATTGCCAAACCTTAGAAACTGTCGCTGTTGGGTCGTCAGGATCTGGAAGAACAAGTCTAATAACTGAGCCAGCCGGAGGGCTTCCATACCCGCTTAAAGATGGAACAAACCCTGGGGTTGCGCTAACAACATAAAGGTTGCCATCATAGTAAAACAATCCAGAAGTATCTGATCCTAAACCAGATAAAGAAAGCTTATGAAGACCAGGCCTTTTTTGAACGCCATAACCACCGGTTATATAAGCGTTTTTGCAATCACGCAAACCTGGGTTGTCAACAGCTTGATCAGATTTTCTAAGATCAATACCTGTTTGGAAATTTGAAAAAGTTAAAGCTGGCATTTTATTTTCTGTTAAGTTTTGTGGGTCCTGGTAAAGCCCAACCTAATACCATTGGTAATACGAATATTAACACTAAAGCCCATCCACCTATTTCAACTAATTTATGTAACAAGCTAAAAAAGTTATCAGGCGCCTGTATAATAGTCTGAGTCTCTTGGTTTGTTGTCAAAACCTCTGTCGCTACATCTGTCACAAAGGCACCCGTCATGGCTCCCAGTATCGGCGCACCCACACCCCCACTGATCGCAGTCCCAACACCCGCACCTATTGCCGACCCTGTTGCTACTACTGTCGATTCCTTTAGGCTCTGACAACCTACTGTACTGGCACTGATGGCGATGGCGATCCAAAGATTGC
>WLWF01001168.1_pt1 | contig 22795 bp, 25 predicted proteins | sample 6718331 | NCBI WGS metagenome assembly WLWF01 (sample SAMN12718692, study PRJNA515312) | sponge metagenome | isolation source: marine sponge | host: Mycale hentscheli | place: New Zealand: South Island, Marlborough, Capsize Point | collected 2003-05-01
TAAATCTTCTATCTTCAGTTTCAGAAGCTCTATATCTTACGTGTAAGAAAGGACGTCTGATGTTTGATCCTAACATTTGATCGTATACTGTAGATGTACCAGCTGGTATCATCACACCATCAATTGCTTTATCTAAACCTCTAGTTGTAGCATCGTTTAAGTATTTCCAATCAGTTTTGTAGAAGTCATAAGAACCTCTTCTAAAACCTGAAAATCCAAAGTTTAATGCCATTTCAGCTTCATTGTCAAATAAACCGTAAGAAGCAGCGTTAGTTGAATTATAAGCTCCATTAACAGCAGCTAACATATCATCAAAATCAAGAGCAGTTTGTCTTGACAAGAATAACATGTTTTCTTCAATAGCACCTTGCTTATCTAATTGCTTTAAGATCTCATCGAAATCTCCTAATGCACCTGAACCAGGAGCAGCAGCACCAGCAAAACCAGAGTATACATTACCTCTTGATTCGATAGCAGCAAATAAACCTTCAGAACCTTTGATGTTTTGAGCAGCACCACCTGGTCCAAAATTAGCACCAAAAGCTACTGTGTTAGCTTGAAGTTCACCTTCAACCATAGCCATTTCTAAGTAATCTTCAAATCTTAATCTTGTTTCAGACTCAGACTTTAGATACCATAAATAACCAGATGTTCCGTCTTCAGTAGCAACTTCGATCCAACCTATTTGAGCGGTATCAGATCCACTTAATTCGTAGTTATCTTTTAAGATAATTGGTGAATTAAAGTATCTTGTGAAACCTGGCTCAATAGCTCCAGCCATTCCGTTACTTCCTTTTGGAAATTCAGATCCATATACGAATACACTACAAGTACCTCCAGTAATAGCGGCAGGTACACCAGCAGCATTTGTTTCGTATAAAATACAATCAATTGTATAACCGTTAGTAGTTACACCAGAAGTTCTATCAGTTACTAAAGCTTTAGCAGAAGATAAACCTGTAGCGTTATCAGTAATTAAGATAGTGTTACCATCTCTAATTGCTGAAGTAGCTGGGTTATCTGCACCAGGCGTAATAGTAATTGTAATTAGTGAACCAGCTCCAGCTGCTACAGCACAATTATCATATGCAATGTGTAATCTATTTTGTTCAGACCAAATTACTTGATCCGATGTCATTGGCATTTCAGCGCCAACCATTCGTAGGAAACCAGCTAATGTTCTGTTTCCATATCTTTCTACCTCTTGCTCATATAGCTCAGGTAGATATTGTTGTGCCCATGTATCAAAGTTTGTGTCAGCAAAATCAATATAGTTATCCTGTACGGTAACTTGATTTGGCATTGGCGTAATTGATGCAGGGAACGAACCTCCTGTTGTAAAACTCATGTTTTATTTTTTTTTATTATGATTTTTTCTTAATTTTCAACCTAGAACTATCAACTCCAGTAACGGCTCTTACTTTCCAACCATTAGGCATAGTAGCTTCAGTAGCTACCGGCCTTGTTTCATTATTAATGTTTTTAGATTTTGCTATAACATCTCTAGTTGCATCGGCTTTGCCTTGCTCATAAAAATGTTGCGCTAATCTATCTGCATTTCTAGCTGCGTAAATTGCCTTATGATAATCTTCCATATTAGTTACGTTTCCTTCTTTATCAGTAAATTTACTAATAAATTTAGAAACATCTGTCTGGGTGTTTATCATTTCTTGTGGGTTTGAAACGCTGTATCTAAAAGCTTTTTCTCCAACATTAAATTCAAAACCTTTGAATTGTTCTTGAAAAAAACTTTTTGTATTGTTTACAAACTCATTTCTTTTTTCTGTTATTTGTTGTTGTTCTTGGTTGTATCGTTGGAAAAAGTCCATAGCTTTTTTCTGCTCGTTAGTAACAGATGGCCTCAACTTGATTTCATCATAATATTTACTTTTCATTTGCTCTAAAAAGTTCTTGGCTTTTGCAACTTCTTCTTTATATGCAAGCTTTTGCTTACGTACAAATCTTTCTTCGTCCGCTTCTTCATCATAAGAAAAGTTATCTTCCATTATGAAGCTAACTTCTTCATCATTAAGATGCGGTCTAGTTTTTTTATAATATTCTCTTACAAGTAACTTGTCGTCGTACTTGGTATAATCTTTATTTAAAGTAACATAATCTTCTACAGTTCCACCTGTATCTTTCATGAAAGTAACTAGTTTTTCTACATTTGTAGGTAACTCAGTACCAGAAACTCTTTCATCTCTAATAGCTTCTTGAGCTTTTTTCTCTAACTCTTTAGCTTCTTCTTTTACTGGTTTTTCATGTATTACCTCGAGTTCTTTGTTCTCATCTTTGTTTTCGACCTCTTTGGTAATTTCTTCAAGTCTTGGCTCGGATGCTCTCTCCTCCACTTTTTCCACATCTTTGGTTTGTTTATTCGCATCCACGACTCCTGTGCTTTGCTCTGGAACGGCATCTTCTTTTATTTCTAATTTAGTTACTTTTTTTTCCTGTGTTAACTTTTTAGGTCTACCAGGTTTTCTTTTCATTTTAAGAGGTTGTTTTGAATCCACCTCTGCCTCTGTTTTTATTTTTGACATAATATAATATAATATAAGTTATTAAATATTTAAATCTTGATTGTTTTCAAAATTTATGGGTAATAAGTTGTTTTGTTTTTGATCAGCTATAGCACTCTGTTGAGTACCTATTATTTTAGCTCTTTTATCTTTTCTGTTTTCAATATCTTGCTCACGCTCACTTTCTCTATTAATTTTCTGTTGGCCTAACTGCATGTTGTAGTTAAATTCTAATTCCATTAATTCACGTTTAATTTGTGACTCAACTCTCATTCTTTCTACTTCATATCCAGCTTTACCTTTTTCAAACTTAAGTTTAGTATCTAATTGAGCTTCTGATTTTTGAACTTCTGCAAGAGCAGCAGCTTCAGTAGCTTGAGCATTAGCTTGGCCTTGAGCTTGTATATTTGCTAAGTTAGCAGCTTGTGCAGCTTCTGCAGCTTTCTTACGTTTTAGCTTAATCATTTGATTTGCTAGCTTTAAATTTCTAACTTGTCTAATGTCTATAGCATCTTCAAGGTTTATACTGCCTGATTGAAGAGCTGCTTGTATGTTTTGCTCTAGTTGTTCTTTCTCCTGTTCATCTGGAACTAAATCAAAATAAATACCAAAATCATATAAATGTATAGTTGACAAATCTTCTAATTGACCAACGTTCCAAGTTGATATACTATTTTTTAAAGCTTCTTTAGTTAATTCAAACTCAATACTATCAGAAGTTCTTAAAACTACATTTTCACATGTTTTAACTGTTAAGTATAAATAAGCATTTAATATGTGTTTTGTAGCTGTATTAGAGTTAGCAGCTGCAAGTTTTTGTAAACCTACTAAAGAGTCTGAGTTTGGCATACTACCATCTCTAGCTTCATTAAGACCTGTCACGTCTCTAATCATCTGCAGATAGTATTGGTAAGTAGATATTAAAGAATTAATCTTGTTACCGCCATCACTTTTAACAAGTTCTTGTATTGGTATTCTTCCTGGATTAGGATCACCATCAGTAGTCATTGATCTACCTAATATACTACCAGTTTGAAAATACATATTTAAAGCTTCTTTAGCATTATAAGTAGTGCCGTTACCTAAGTCGACCTCTGCTAATCCATCGACATCTAAATATACACCATCAGGTATTACTTTAGATATTACTTGTTGTATTTTTAAATGAGTTAATTGTATCATATCAGCAAATCCAGTCATACGACTTACTAAGCTTTCTATTCTTCCACCATACATTTTAGGGCAACAAATATTGTAATTCATATTTACCTTAACCAAGTTAGACTTTGGTCTTGTCATATTTTCAGCCATCTGCCACTTTAGCATCATGTCATAACCTAAAACTTTAGCCCCACTATAAAGTACTTCAATAGATCTACTTACTTTATCAAAATTATCATTTTCATTTGGAGCAAAAGTATCTGGCTTCTCTAAAGCTTTTTCTAAACCTGTGGCAGTTCTTTTTATTTTAAACACTTGCTCGCTAAAAGTTTTGTATTCAAAATAAAGTATATAGATATAATTACCATCTCTTTTGCCATTACGATTATACAAGAAATTTCCATTACCTTGATATTCTTGTAGCTTTTGAAGCTCTTCGCCTGTTAGATCAGGAAACTGTTTTTTACAGTCTGCTAATGATAATGCTTTTACTTCGCCTACATACCAAAGATCTTCAAAGTTTGGATCTTCACTATAAGAATAAACTAATCTAGCAGGGTCTACATAATCAATTTTAACACCTTCAGCTTTATTCCAGTTTGTTTTAATAGCTCCAATACCTAGTATTACTAAATCTTCTATTACACGTTTTTTCTTTAAGTTATATCTATTAAACTCTAAAGTGTTATTAATAGCTTCTTCACAAGCTATTTCACTTGCTTGCTTGTAGCTTAATTGCATATGTAAATCAAGCTCTTCTTTATTTTCTGGTAATTCTTCAGGCTTGTTAGTATTAAACAGATCCATACTTAGCACACTTTGTATTTGTGCTAAAAACTCTTTTGCTTGCATATCTCTTAATATGTCTTCTGCGTACTTTGATCTCATACGTCTTGACTCTGGATCTTGTGCAAAAGCTCTAATATCATAAAGCTTATCGTCCATACCATTAACTACTATATCTACAAACTTAGGTATAATTGGAACAGGTTTCCAATCAAGGTTTAAATAGCTTAAGTCGCCATTTATAGCTAATTCATCTTTATATTTCTGTACTGGTTGCTCTGCTCTTGCATACAACCTACGCATCCTAAAATTATTGTAATTGCTATTAAACCTGTTTTCAACTCCAGATCTAGTTCCACTAAACCAATCACCTTCAATAGCCATACCAACTTGGCGGCCATAGTCCATGCTTTGCTTAACTTCATCAGGCACTACCTGATCTGGAAAAGAACTATAAGTGTTTGTAATTTTCGTCATTTATTATATTATTTGTGAAAAGGATCCTTTATTATTGTATCTACGTATTCCTAAGTTAATATCTTGTTTGACTCTAGTAGGAACTGGTCTATATTTATTTTTATTGCAAGCCATAATAGCTAGTCCTGAACTAATAGAAGCATCATATTTAGTTCTATTGTTAATATTAAACCTACTCCAGTCATCTAAAGTTTTTTGAAAATACATATCACCCACTTTTGTTTCAAGTTGGCCAACATAATTTTCAATGTAGTATTCAATTGCAGCAGCGTGTGCTTGCTTAATGTCTTCGCTTGAATTAGGTATACCACCTATTTCTCTTTCAGCTACAGATAATTTGTTATAAATTTTATCAGGTCTATTCATGCTAAAACCTCTATAACCTCTACGTTTTAAATAATATAATAATCTTGGCTTATTGTTCTCTGCTAGTATTGGCATGCCATAAAAAGCTAAAGCCATTAAAACATCTTCAAAGAATATTTCAGCTGTTTGTGGTCTAGCTATATATTCTAAGAAAAAATGATTAGGCGGTGCATCATCCATAGAAAACTTAGTTAATCCATGTAATGCTCCTTTAGAGCCGCGACCATCAACAGTACCGCTAATATCGTAAGAGTCACAGCCAAAAGCTCCAACGTGCTCATTACCTGGATATTTAATACCATTTTTTATTATTATATTATTTTGTAATTTTATTGGCGGAACCCACGAAACAAGAAACCTGCCATTTTTATTTGGGTAAAACTCTACTTGAGAATCTTTAACTCCATTTAACCACTGAAAACTTCCTTGAGCTACAGAAGATATATTATTTAATTCTTCATTAATATCTATTTGTTGATATATTTTAGTTAAATTAAATAAACTGTCTTTAGTCTCATCTCTAAATGCGTGCGCTTCAGTTCTTGGAAACTGTCTATAGTATTCGTTTAAAGCGTCTTGATCTGTTTTTAGTCCATCAACTTCGTTGTTCCAGTGTTGGATAACTCCTGTTGTAATATATCCACCATCAATTGTTTTGACTGGATCTTTTGGGTTTGTAAAGATAGGTAGTCCGAAAGAATCCATGAATCCTTCGTAGTTCCACTCCATAGGTATGAACAAGCTATAGAGCCCAGAAGTTGTTTGTCCGTTTTTATTTCTTTTTGTAACGTCTGAATTGTAGTATAGTTTTTTAAAGTTGTCTCCACCTTTGTCTAAAGCATTTGAAGTTGAGCCCATCATACATTTACCTACGACTCTTGATCCTAAACGTAATGTAGTTTTTGTAACTCTCCAGTTGTTTAATATGTTGTCAGGTCTTTCCCATTTACCACTTTCATCATGAGCTAATATTTTTAGCTTTTCACCATCATAAGAGTTATCACCTGTATTTTTCCAGTCAATAGTTGTATCAAGTCCTTCTAGTTCTGAGAGTTGTTCATTGCTTTCCAACTTTCTTCTAGTAAGTTTGGATGCCGGTTTAAAGAAAAACGGATAGTTAACGGATATTGGAACGACTTTATCTGTAAACATTTTTTTAGCATCTGAACCTGATTTACTGAGTATACCAAATCTAGCATCGGAAGATATTGTAGCTTGGTTGACAAGTTCTGAACTTGCCATGAAGCTGAATCCAGATCTTCTGTTTTTAAGGTAACAAATTCCGTAACACCTGTGATCGGCTTTGCAAGCTTCCCAGAATATAAAAAAGAGTCTGTTTGATTCCCTATATTCAGGTGCTCCAATGTCAATCTTTGACCACTGCAAGTACATGTAATGAGTGCCAGTAATGTAAGTAGCAACACCATTGTTATAAAAGTAAAATCCTTTTTCTCGTCTAGTAAATTCATCATCAATATAATCGTACCATTTTTCTTTAAAATCTAAAGAATATTCTTCCCAGTCAAATCTTGTTTTAATTCGTTGTAGCTCTTTTGGGTATTCAAATCTTTTCCAGTATTGCTCCTCTTGTTTTTCGCTTCGTTTATACGGTTCAACTGCTGCTGGTAAAGCAATGCGGAGACCTTGTATTTCAATGATTGTTCCAATTTTACCTGTTTTACTTATTACTACAAAATCATACTCTACGTTATACCCGTACTCCCACTTTTTAAATCTATTTTGTTTTGCTAATATCTTAGGATTAACAACATCTTTTAATTCTTTATAAAGAGTTTGTTCGTAAATCATTTACTTCTCCCTTCTGCAAAACCTCTAAAAGACTTTACTTCTTTAGTTTTATCTTCACTATTTAGTATTGCTTCTTCTTCTTCAATACGTTGTAGTATTTCAAAAGCGTCCATAATACAAAGCTTTTTAGTTGCGGCAGCATTCTTTAATCTATCAGCTGAAACATCTTCACCTGTATCTACTATAGGTTCTTTAGCAACTTTAACTAACTCATCAACTGCCTTTCGCCCAGCTTGGATTATATTTTTTCTCGTCTCCTTTGTTTTCATGAGTTAAAGCTATATCATTTGATTTCATACAATAAAGTCGTTCACCTTCTATAATAAACTCAAACTCTGAGTTAGGCGTAAACGTTACAAGTGTTCCAGGTTTTATTCCTACGTCTTCTAAGACACTGTTGCTATATTTTACTATACCAACATTAGGTTTTTCTTTTTTGGTGTTTAAATGGTCAGTATCATGTACTGGTGAAACAAAACAATAATTATTAAAACAATTACCGTTATACATGTATATTTGATTAGGCGCACAAAAATATAAATCATCTTTAAAGTAAGTTGCACTATTACGCTCTTTACCTTTTTGATCATACCATCTTCTAAAAAGATTATGATGTACATATAGTTTATCACCAACTTTAATAGGTGAACTATAAGCGGCTGGTGTAGAAACAACAACCGCTTGTTTGCTCACAAATAAATGATTTTCTATTGTAGTATTAATAATAAGTGTTTTATCACCTATTTTTCTTACATTGTCATATCTTGATTTAAGAGGTTTAACAATGAAGCTATATAAGCTTTTCATTAATACTTAAGATCGTATTCAACAGATATAGCCATATTATTATTAAACTTTTTCCAAGGAAGAACTTCATTGAGTTTAGTTATATATATATTATATGAATTATCTTTATCGTCAAATAAAATATTAGATATTGTGTGACCGCCATAAACTTCTTGATCTAAAGAATAATGCATTGCATCATTTTTATAATCAGAACCTATACTAATCTTCCTTATTACTGACATCGTCTTCGTTTCTTTTCCACTCACCAGTAGCAAGATCAATATTTATATGACCATATTTATCTTGTAGTTCTTTTTTAGTGCCATCTACTATAGCATTAGCATCAGCTAACTCATGTAATAAAGCATGCTTTTTAGAATCAAGATAACCTAACTCCATTAATATAGAGTTTACTTTATTTTGTTGTTGTTGAATTTTTTCTAGTTCTGCTGCGGTAACCTTACCACGCATTCTGTTTTTTATATTTGACATTTGATTTAATTTAATTGTTTGTTTTTGTTTTAGTATATTGCTACGCAATCTGTTCCAACTTTTAATTTAGTAGCTAATATAGGTGTTTTATCACCTAAAACTGTTCCTGGTTGTACGCTTTTAAACACCACGTCATTACCAGCTTCTGTTGTAATAGTAATATCTTGTGCTGTACTTTTACCGTTATATATTACAACACCTCTTTCGCTCGTGTTTGCTATTGCGCCTGTTCCAGCTGTTAAAGCTACGGCATCGTGACCAAACACTCTTGGTTGAGCCATCATATTTCCTTCTAAACCTCTCATGTTTATTTATTTATTTTTGTTATTTTTTCAGCACCACGACTTCCGAAGTATGCTACGTAAACTGTTACCAGCAATGTTTTTAATAAGTTTATCCATGACTCATCTACGTCAAATTGTAAATGAAATGAATCTACAGCCATCATAAAAACGGCTGATGTAGTTAAAAATATTAAAGCTAATGGCCTAGTGTTTTTACTTAGCCAAGAATCTGATTTCATATCTGCTCTCCACCTGCTAGATACCTCTTTTAGTTCTTGCATATCTTGCTCTATCAGCTTCATAGCCTGATCTTTATCAGCAGCGCTAATCTTATTATCACTTGTTATAAGATTTTTTACCACACCAAGAGTTCCTTGATTAGGCAATATGTCTCCTATTGCAGTTAACACCTTAGGCGCTTTGCTGGCTAGAAAAGCACCTACTTTAGTTTCTCTAAATGTTTTTTTACTAGACATTTCTTATTTTTTTAATCTTTCTGTTGATTTTCTTTTTTTGTCTTTTAGAATATTGATCAAAATTAATATTTTTTATATCTTCTTCTTTTAATCTATTTACCTCACCTTGTCCAGTGTAAGAAGGATAATCAACGTTAAACTTATTTGCAAAGCTATTATCTCCTTTCAAACTTGTAATACCAGCACCAGCATTTAACTGCCCAGTGTTATATTTCTTTTCCATGTTTTTTAATAAGTCGCGTTGAAAATTTGCTTTCTTAACAAAGTCGCCTTTTTTTACTTCTTCTCCACCTACAGTATATTCAAAATCTCTACCCTGCAATGCTTTAGTTTTTATTCTACCAATATTTTTTAAGCCTGCTCCTTCTACTGCTTGTTTTCTACCTTTTGTAGATCTTCTAGCATCTCTTCTATTTGAATATATTTTAGCCTTACTACCATCTTTTATATTTCCTCCAGTAAAAGCTTTTGCATTTCTTTCTATATCACTATCTACATCTCCTGACATATCTAAATCTACAACACCACTTAGCTTTTGAACCGGTCTTTTAAGTAATCTTTTTTTGAATTTGCTACCTGCTTTTCCTCCCTTTTTCCATCCTGCGTTGGTAGATAATTGTCTATCAACGCTTAGGTTTGAAAGTTTTTCATTAACTTTTAAATCTTTAAAACGTTTTTTATTAGCATTAGGGTTGACATCACCTTTAACATCCTTGATTTGTAGCTCTGGTGTAGAAACGTTAACAAAATCAGCTTTAGTTTTACTAGCGTCTATTTTGTCACCTTTATCTGCCATTTGAGTTTTTACCACACCTTTATCAACGTCAAAAGTAGCACTGTTGAATCGCTTAATATCAATAGGTTTTAGTGAGTCTTGATTATATGAATGCTCATATCCAAAATTTTCTACAGCAAGAGGATCACCACTATCTGGTGTATAATTGTTAAGAACGTATCTAGTGTCTTTATTACTATCACTTGTTCTAGGTGTCAGGGCTTCGTTCACTTGATCTGGATTACCAGTTGGAAGCTTTAAACCTTTAACAAATTTATTACTCAATGGTACAGTACCTTTGTTAGTTCCTGGTACACCTGAAATAAGTAATCCTTTTTTAAAATCTTCAGCAGTATAGTTATCAACTTCTCCAGCAGTTCCAGAACCAAGGTAATTTCCTCCTCCTCTAACCTTTGAATTATCTACACTACCTGAAAAAGAATCTAAAACATTATCTATACTTTTTTGATTTTTGTCTGCTAATGCTTTTTTACTTGCTTTTAAATAATCAGCTTTGTTATCATACATCTCGCCGTCAAGACCTTTAAAAGTAAAATTTTCATCTAACGCTTCATTACCTATCGAAGTCAAATTACTTACATTATACTCTTCAATAGGATTTTTTTTATTATAATTTTTTACATCTGTAATTCCTGAAGGCGTTTGGCCTGGAGCAGCTCCAGTTATAACTGAAACATTACCGCCTGGACCTTTTTCTTTTTTAGAAAGTGGAGAATCTGTACCCCAACTTTTCTTCATAGATGGTCCAAAGTTTTCACTATGAGATACTTTATTAATATCTGATTGTCTACCAAACTTATGTCTTGATCCTATTTTTTGAAAAGCAAGTGGTGTATCATCTTTCATATTAGGTGGTCCACTTAGTTTATTAGGATTAGGCCTCATATCTTTTTCTTCTAAATTGTCACCAGCTTTATAAGCGTCTTTTTCCCAAGGTAAAGACTTATCACTTTCATTAAAGTTTTTTCTGTCAACTCTCTTAACACCTTTGCCATCTAAATTGTGGTAAACAGCATCATCATCATAAGCTAGTTTACCATCCATCATATCTTTTAAATGATGATCTTCGTGAGACTCTGCTTCTTTTCTAAGCTTTGAATTTAAAGGAATATTTTTATTAACGATCATAGTGCCGTTATCATTGGCTTTAGCAACTAAACCATTGTCATCTCCAACATTGTCAGGTGTAAACGGAACTTCATATCTTGCAACGGGATCTATACCGTAAGGTGCTTTTAATTTAAACTTTGCCATATTAACATCTCCAACGTTTTCGAGCTGCTTTTCCTCTTTCGCCAGTCCAACTTTTTGATCTAGCGCAAAAAGATTTTCTTCTTGCAGCATCTTTGCTTCCAGGTTTTACATTTTTCTTTGTCACAGGAGCAGAAAGTGTGCTGCCTGGATTTTGTTTTTTATATTTAGCTCTACCTGCCGCGGTCATGCCAGCACCTTCTTTAACAGACAGAAAGTTTCTACCTTTACCTTTTGTAGTTTTACGTAAAGAAGGTCCACTTGACTTTCTGCAACTGCCTTTCTGTCCAGCACTAGTGCCAGGAACTCTTTCATAACCTTTCCAACAAGATAAAGCGCTTATCATAATTTTCTGCCTTTCTTGTCGACCTTAACTTCTTTAACTATGACTCTAGTTTTAGGTTTTTTATTTTGCAACTCTTCTAACTGTCTATTAAGTTCTTCTAACTTACCATCAGCTTCTGTTCCATCTTTAATCATACTAGCAGTTATACTAACTTCTTCTTTTAGTATGTCTTGAGTTTGTTCAAGCATTTCTACTTGATCTTTTAACTGCATGATCATTTTCTCATTCCACTCTTCTTTTAATTCATATTCTAAACGACTTACTTCTACAGGTGGTAAAGTTTTAGCTTCTGCTATATCTTCTTGTAAAGTGTAATACATTCCTACTATTGTAGTAGTAAACATTATTATTCCAATTACAGTTTTTATATCAATTTTAAACTCTGTGTTTTCAGATATTTTCATATTCTTTGGTTGCGTCAAATGATGGGCATGCTTTATTAGCAAACTCATTGTGTGAATAAATAATAGCTTCAGGGTACATAGCTTTTAAAGTTAAAAGCACTGATAATAAAGCGTCTTTTTGTTCTTCTGTTCTAGTGTCTTTCGGGGTCTTACCGTCTTCTTCAACTCCGCCCGCATAACATATACCGATAGAATTACGGTTATGCCCTTTGCAATGAGCCCCGATTTTAGCTATATCTCTACCACCGTGTATTTCACCATTTATATCGATATAAAGATGATAGCCTATGTCTGACCAGCCACGACCTTCTACGTGCCACTTTCTTATAGTGTCAACACTTATATCTTGGCCTTCTCTTGTAGCTGAGCAGTGAATAATAATTTCCTTTATTAATCTCATTTTTTATTCTTTAATAAATACCACTTGTGAGCAGTATAACCTAATGTTGTTAATAACAATAGTATAGATAGTATAGGTTCTAGCCATCCAAGACTAACAACCGTAGCTGAAGTTATATTTAAACAATATAACTTTAAATCTTCTAATCCCATTTATTTATTTGCGTTAAGCACTGCGTTGCCTTTATACTCAATATTGTCAATCTTTTTTAACGTTGGCATTATTGTAGAATTATTAGAAACCATAACTCTTGTTCCTAGTGGCTTTTGTCCACATTTTAGTTTCTTACCTGCAGGCTGTTGATTCATATATTTCATGTGTTTATTTTTAATGTGTTATTATTATAATTACATTATTTATTAATGTTTTACGATCTTTTTTTTCTAGCATCGTATTTTAAATCACCAGCTAATTTTGATATATGCTTTTCATCATCTAACATTTGTCTTTTGCTGCCGCCGTGTGTGTTGTCATATTTAACATCTCTTTTTAAGTAACTCATATGAGCTGCATCATCTCTCTCTGTAGCTTTTAAATTACCCTTAGTAACTTTAGTTTTTAAATGATCATTTTCAAAAGCTTTAAAAGCACTTCTCATACTTGGTCCATCGCCATACATACCTGGAGCAGCTTCTATTTTAGCTTTTAAATGCTCAGGTAATCTATCTTGATTACCAACTAAAGCTTTACTTGGGCCATTGTACATAGATGGTGCATCTTCTGTTTTGTCTTCTTTTTTAGAAAAACTATCTCCTAAATCTTCTACGCTCTGTTGCATTTTTCTACCGCCTTTTGCTATCTCTTCACTAGAAGTATCTATAGCTCTGCTAGGATTAGAATAAGCAGCAAAAGATCCTTGCTGTTGTTGTTGAGGAAATATTGGCGCTGGAGGCGTAGTAGTAGCCATCTGTTGTGGCTGTGGGTTAGGCATACCTTGTCCACTAGCTATATTATTAAACTGTGCATTTCTTTGAAAGTTACTAGCTGGAACCTTGTTCATTGGTTGATTAATGTTAGGGTCATTAGTAAGTATATTACTTTCTGCAGATCTACCCGCTCTGTTTGGCACTTGCTGTTGCTCTGCCATGTTTTGGTTTGGCTGTATCATCGGAAAGCCAGATCCTTTACTATTTACTTGTTTCATATTTAATCCTTTTGATTTTATTAAATCTTCCATTTCTTTTTTGTTTCTCTTCATTGAGGTGTTAAAATCTTCTGTATCTTCGTCTGCTGATCCAAAAATAGCTGACTGTGGTTTAGTATAACCTAGTTTAGTAGCAATAGCCATTCTTCTAGCATCTATTGGAGCATCAGTTTTAAATCTAGTTACACCAGCGGCATCTCTAACACCTAGCTTACCCATTAAATCAGGTAAATCACCAATAGGTTCTGCTTTTGGTAAATCATAACTTAAATCATTAACACCGCCACTAACATTAACTTCATTACTTGGGCTAATGTTTTCTTTATTAAGTTTTTTAGCTAAAACTTTAGAAGGTTCAACCTTTAAATTTCTATAATCTTCAGGATTAAATCCAGCTTTTTTAGCTCGTTTTCTAAAATCTTTTTCATCTTTTAGGTAGTTAAACTTATCTTCTGCTTTGCCTCTATCTTCAGCTGTAATATCTTTAGTGCTTGCATTTTTTAATCCTCTTGCTTGACGTATCTTTTTATTAATTTCTTTTTCTTCAGCTCTACGATCTTGTCTTAAACTTTTTCTAGTTATGTCTTCAACTTCTTCTTTTTGATTTTTCTTAATATCATCAAGAAGTTCTCCATTAATTTTATTTTTAGGATCTGTATCATTTTCTTTTTTAGGGTCTTCTACATTTTCACCGTCAGCAGTCTTATTGAATATAGAATTTATATCCGGCATTTGAAAATCTGTCGGATTAAAATTTCTAGTGGCTCTTTTAGGATTTCTAAAGTTTGCAAATGGACTTTCTTTTTTATATGGCATTTGTTCTTGTTTTATCTCTGTTAACGAAAGATATAGCCTTAGCTGTAACTTTCCATGAGTATTTGTTATTACTCTCTAATACTTTAGTGGGCATATTTTCTTCACCTAGCATGATACGGTACATACGACTGATTAGTTGTTTACACTTATAGGAAACTTTATATATATGATATTTTTGGGTAGTGCGATTTCTCTCTCTCCACACAACTATCCACCCTTGTTTCAATAATCTGTTCCAGCGTCTATTATCCCAACTATATGAGTACGTACCTTTTTTAAAATCATCCTTAGTAAAATGTTCTATGGCATCTAAGTATACTAATAGTTCTAAATCTGCATCAGTTAGACCACTTGTCTTACACGCCCACTTTCTAATAATTCTATAATGTTTAAGTAAATTTAATTCTTTTAAATCTTTAGAAGTTAATCTTCTCATTTATTTTTTCTTCCTTTTTTTCTAGCTTTTCTTTTACCTTTTCTATTATCTTTTTTAGCTGATCTTTTATTTTGTCTTATAGATTTTTTATCATCTCTTTTGTCTTTTCTAGCGTCTTTCATAGCATCTCTCTTTTCTTTGCCTTTCAACCCAGAATCTTTTATAGCTTGCTTTTTGTTTTTAAACTCGTCCTTAGCAGCTGCTTTAGCTTCTTTTTTAGCGTCTCTTATTTGGCCTTTGTTTTCTCTAGATTCTTGTCTTCTTTCTTTACCAGTCATTGTAGGATCATACTCTTTTTCATAGCTACCTGCTATGTTTTCGCCTTGGCTAAGAGCTTCTCTTTCTGCCTCAGCCGCTTCTGCTTCAGCTGCCGCTTCTTCTTCTTCTTCTTCTTTGGCTTTAGCTGCTGCTTCTTCTTCCTTAGCTTGCTTTCGCATTTCAAAGTAATTATCTACTTCTTCTCTTGAAACATTAACATCACTAGGCACTTCATCTTTAGGTCCTAAACTAGTTTTAGCAGCCGAAGACATATCTTCATCTTTTACATCTTCTTGTGTAGTTTTAGGATCATTATTTTCTTCTGGATTTTCATCAGCAACTACTACAGCAAAAGGCGTTTTCATTGCTATTCCTTTTCTAAATGTCTGGGCAAATGACCCGCCTTTAAATTTTTTACCTTTTCGTAGTCTACTCATATTACAAAACTATTACTACATCAAACTCTTTGATGACTTTATATTCTTTATTGTTTAGCTCTATGTTGAAGCCAGACGACCTATCATAGTAAATAGCGTCGTCTGTTACTATTGCTTCAACATCGGTACCAACAGCTACAACTGTAGCCTGCCGATACCTTATATCTTCTCTTTGTTGCTCACCTAGTATTAAACCACCTTCTGTTTTAACTTGGTTTTCTTTTACCGGGTCAATCACTATATACTTACCTATTGCTTTCATCTCTAACATTATTAATTACACAATCAGTTGATAATATAGTGGTTGCTACTGAAGCCGCATTTATTAATGCACTTTTAGTAACTAGTAAAGGATCTATAATTCCGGCTTTTACCATATCAACCGTATTTCCTGTAACCACATCTAATCCTCTACCGTCTTCATCTGGATCTACATATTCTTGTATACCAGCATTGCGCAATATTGTTTCATAAGGTTTTCGTATAGCACAATATAATACCTCTTCACCAATACTTTCTGGCTTTAAATTTTGAGAAGCATTTAATAAAGCGATACCGCCACCTGGGACAATACCATCTTTAATCGCGGCTTTAGTGGCACATATAGCATCTTCTACTCTATCTCTCTTTTCCTTTAACTCTATATCAGAATTAGCGCCTATTTTTACCGTAGCAACTTTAGCTTTTAATCTAGCTAATCTTTTTTCTATTTGAATTACTTTATTTGGATTGTTTTCTTTTTTAAGATCTTGTTGCAACTTATTTGTAACTTCTTCAATACTTTCGTTTGTTTCAACTTTTAGTATTGTTTCGTTTTTATCTGTCACACTACTTAAACATCTTCCTAAGTAATCAGGTTGTATAATATTCATATCATCACCTAAATCTTCGTTGATTAATTTAGCACCCGTTAACAAACATAGATCACTAAGTGTTTCTGCTTTACTAACACCATACGTAGGCGCGTTGATAATATTTATTTTTATATTACCTTTTACTTTGTTCATTGCTAAAGCGTTCATAACTTGTTTATCAACATCTGCAATGATCAATAAGCTCTCATTGTTTTTAATTACATATTCTAATACTGGTTGTATTTTTCTAATGTTTTCAACGTGAGATTCTACTATTAATACTAATGGGTTATTAAGCTCTGAGATGCCTCTGTTTTTATCAGTAATAAAATTATTACTAATTAAACCTTTATCGTATTGAACACCGTCAATGAGCTCTACTGTTGTTTCCGGTTGGTTGTTTATTTCCATTATAACAACACCTGTTTCATCAACCATTTCAAAAGCTTGACCTATAGTACTACCTAGCTCAACATCATTATTAGCTGATATTGTAGCCACTTGTGTAATTTTTTTGCCACTTACAGTTTTAGAGTTTTTTGTTATATACTCTATTGTTTTAACAACACCTTTGTTAATACCTTCTTTCATGGCCCTGACATCGTCTAATAAACTATGTGACTCAGCTTCTTTTAATATAGCGTGAGCTAGTATAGTAGCTGTTGTAGTTCCGTCGCCTGCTTCTTTAACCGTGCGTTGAGCAGCTTGCTTAATTAACGTAGCTCCGATGTTTTCTAGCGGATGTCTTAGTGTTATACTGTTTGCTACAGTAACACCATCTTTTGTTATTTGTGGAGTACCCATGTTATCTTCTATTATAACACATTTACCACTTGCGCCTAGAGTAGAACCAACAGCGTTGGTTAATTTTTCTACTCCAGTTAATACCTGGCTTTTAGCTGTTTCACCAAAAGCCAAGTCTTTAACTAGCTTTATTTCTTCCATTATATTTGATTAAATTATATTTATATGAATACTTACTCGAAGGTTTTAACTACTTTCGGTCCTTTGGTAAACTCTAGTTTCTTTAAATAATGTTCTATAGAGCTGTCTATCGCGGCTTCTGCGCCTGCTATTGTTTCTCTTCTAGTTACATCAGTCCAGTCTTCAGAGTCCATTGACTTGTATTCGGTTTGTAAAAATCCATTAGGTAATTGAACAATTCTCCAGTTTTTCTTCTGTGTTATATGTTCCCATAGCTTAATGGTTTGCTCATTTGGTGGTGCACTATTCCACGTATTAGTGCGGGTATATAAAAACGTCATTGTATTTGGTTTTAAGTTAAACGTTGGTTATTATATACTATCACTTGATAGTTCGGTTATTTAAGCTTCTAATGCTTCTATCCTTGCGGTTAATTCTTTTATTGCTCCAACCAATAGTGGAACTAGTTTAGCTTGATCAATACCTTGTGGTACTATATTACCATCAGTATCTACTTCATCTTTTGTACCTGTTACAGATTCTGGAACTACAGCTTGAGCTTCATGAGCTAAAAATCCATCTACAGTATCTGAAACACCAATAAAATTAAATCTACTAGGTTTAAGTTGCTTTACTCTATCAATAGCACCTGTCATATCAACTACATTTTCTTTCAACCTGTAATCAGAAGAAGTGTTATAAGCTGTTGCACTATCAGTCATTGATATACTACCTATGGTTGAAGAGCCTGAGCCACCTCCAACTAGAGAATCTAGACGTTTAAATATCATAGCGTTAGTGCCATTAGCATTTGCTCTTAGTACTTCTACACCTTGATTGTAAGAACCTAATTCTATGTACATACCTCTAGCACCTTGACTACCTGTAGGTTTTAAACCTATACAAGCTTGGTTAGGTATAGGAGATGATGCGCCTTGTGCATCGTCTATACTTAATGTAGTACTAAATGTTGGAGCTGTATTGCCTGTTCCTTTTATTTTTAAACTTTTTTGTGTTCCCTCATACTGTAAGTAAGTATCTGCTATTAAAGCATTAGTTCCATTACCTCTTGTTATTGTTCCAGCAACTGCGGTAGTTAAACCAGTACCACCATTATCAACAGGTAAAGTTCCAGTAACTCCACTTGCTAAGTCTACAGTGGGGTAAGTAATAGCAGCCCACTCCATACCTTCATTTGTACCAGACCTTGCTTTTAAATAATAATTATCTGTGCCTACAGCCAAAGTAGTAGTTGTAGTTCCGTTACCTACAGCTATTGTACCTTTTGCAGTAGTATCTATAGCTGTCATAGCAGAAGTACCAGCTCCAATCAGCATGTGACCAGTTGTAACTTCTTTACCTACTAAGTTAGTTATCCACGTAGGTGCAGTAGCACCGTTGTTAACACCTAGTATCTTATCATTAGTTCCTAAGCTTAACTGTGCTAAAGTAGAAGTTGTTTCAGCATATAACATTTCTCCAACAACATATGTTCCATAACCAGTTCCACCATCTACAGCTCTTAATTCACCTGACATAGCTGTAGCAGCTAAATCAACTTGCATTTTATTACTGCTAAATACTAAACCACCATTTGCTAATAGACCTGTGCTTATAGTATCTGGATTAGTTGCAGTGTTTATATCAATACCATTACCTGCTTGGTATGAAGAGCCACCGCCTGATGGAGTAGCTATCCATGATAAAGTACCTGAAGCATTTGATTCAAGTATTTGGTTAGCTACATTAGGTAAACTGTTTGGTAATTTTACAGTATAACTAGCTGGAGTACCACCTGTGTGATCAGGACCATCAATAGTAACACCATGTGTTCCAGCTGAACAATATAAAGTTAACTTACCATCATCTGATCCACCACCATAAACTTTTAAATGGCTAGCACCTGCCGCTGATACCTTACCTAATGATAAAGTTCTATTAGCATAAGTAAAAAGCTCATCAGCTCCAAAGCTAGTACCACCACTATTATACTGTACTTCAGTAGCATTACCTGCTGGATTAGCGGCTCCACTGCCTGATGGAGTGACCCAAGTACCATCACCTCTTAAAAAAGTAGTGTTAGAACCTCCTGTAGGTACGTAACCTGTAGTTGCTGCACCTGCATAAACTCTAGATGACACAGTTACAGCACCGCTTGATGCAGAAACCTCTATAGGAAGCGTGGCAGCAAGTGAATCTACCACATCTATAGTATCTTTTACACCAGATATTGTAACTTGTTTAGTTAAATTGTCTGTTCCGTCAGAAATTAACATTTTATCTGTTAATTCTGGCGTCGATTTTACCGGATATGAGTATATTACTGCCATTTTTCTTATTTTTTCATGTGTCTAAGCACTTTATTAGCGCTTGCTTGTGATAAAGTCTTCATTTGATCAATTACTGGTCCACCATATTTCAATTCATTAGACATATGGTAAGGAGAACCCTTCATTTGCGTAGCAGATCTTTCTTTATTTTTAATTTCCTTAACTAAAGCTGGTGGTAATTTGCTTTCTTGGTCAGTAGTTATATTCATAGGAGAATTTTTATAACTCATATGATAAGGAGAGCCTTTCATTTTACCAGGTGCATCGTGACGTTCGTTTTCTAAATAATGTAACCTAGCTTTTGGCGTTAATTTCTTATCATAAGCCATTTTCATATCATAAGCTCTACCACCTGTCATTTTAGCTGGAGAGCCATATGTCATTTCTTCTCCAGTCTTTGATTTTTCTTTTTTCTCTGCTTTTATTGCTTTTGTGAAAACTTTGCTTTCTTTATCTTGTACTTTTGATCTTTTATTCATTATTTTTTTAGTACTTTTTCCTTTCTCAGCTCGCTTAGTGTGTTTTTCTTTTAACTTACCTCTATCTTTTTCATGCAAGTTTTTTGATTTGGCATATAGTTTTTCACTTTTAGTCTTGCCTTTCATTTTTATTGGTTTTTCTTTTTTAAGTTTAAGATCTTTCTTTTTCATCTTAACCTTTTTTTCTTTTTCCAGTTTAAACTTAGGCATTTCAGATTTACTTTCAATTCTTTCGTATTTGTAACCTGTTTTTGGCGTACCTGTTTTTGGCGTACCTTTCTCTTTAAGTGAGCTTTTATTTTTAGAAGCCGCTAGCTTAGCTGCTGCTTTCTTTTTTAGCATTTCTGCTTTAATTTGTGCTGCTGTTTTTGGCATTTTGTTTTATTTTAATTATTTTCTAATATTATTATAAGCGTTTTTTATAAATTTTTCTCTTTTACTTGGACCTGATTCAACTTTTACAGTTTTTGCTCTTGGTCCAGAATTAGTTTTTGTTATAGACGTACTTGATTTTGGCATTCCTCTTTGCATACCGCCTGATGGACCTGCTTTTTTACTTAACTTAGCAAAGCCAGTAGCGCTTTTGTAAGTACTTTCACTCACTTTTTCATTAATTCTACCACCTTTAGCTTCTTTAGCACCTTTTTTAATTCTATCATCATTAATAATTGAAGGCGATTGCACTGTTATATTAGGTCTTATACCTTTTGTGCTCGATGTTCCAGTTGTTTTCTTTTGAGTAGTGGTAGGTTTACTTTGAGTATTTTTTGAACCACCAACTTTAGATAAATCTTGAAAACCACTTGAAGAAGAAGAGCTAGTTTTATTTGGTTTAGCATCTACTATAGAACTATAACCTTTGTTTACATATTCATCAGATCTTTTTAGATCTTTCTTAGCAATGTTTATTCCTTTTCTTGCTTGTCTACCTTTTATTTTTTCTATTTGATTACCTACTTTTTCTCTTTTTTTCTCAGTTTTAATATTCTGCTTACGTATTATTCTATCACGCTTAGACATTGGCTTGCTACCAATAATGTTATGATCAGCAGATCTAGCATTTGTAACAGTTCTTTCAAACTTAGGCATTGGAGCTATTGAATTTCTTAATTCTTTTGAATAGTCTTTTCCAAAAAACTCAGCTGATGTCATATTAGGCTTGTATCCACCTTTATCACTATCACTACTTTTAATAGGTTTAGTATTTTTATTAGTATTTTTATTAGTATTCTTACTGCCCTTGTTATTATTTACTTCCTTCTTAAGTTTATCTACTTTTTCCCGAACATTAGTATTTTTAGAAATCTTATCAATATTTTCTCTACCTGATTTTTTAGAAAGAGCGTCATGCCTATCAGCATTTGATACAGGTTTTACGATGTTATTTTCTTTATCATCGATTTTCTTTTGTTGCTCTGCATTGGCATCAGCCCTCATTTTGTCAATGTCTACGTAATCTGTATTATAGAAAGGAGTTCCACCTTGACTAGCTGGGTAAGGACTCTTTGGTTTAGTAACCTTAGTAACATCCGCTTTTGGTTTATTCATTACGTACTTACCATCTTTAAAAGAACCTGTTTTATTTACTAAACCCGTTTTTTCACTATAAGATTGATGTGCTTTATCATAGTATCTTTTTTCTCCTGTTTGTGGATCAGGAAATGTTCCAGTGCTTTGGGTTCCGCCTCCATGTCCACCTACTCTCTTTTTAGGAGCAGTAGACCTTAATCTATCTTTAAGCATAGATTGATAACCTGCGTATCCTTTGCTAGATGCTGCAACAGGTACAGATCCAAACTCAGTTGGTTTATTATTTAGTGGGCTTCTTAGTTTAAATGCCATAATTTGTTTTTTAATTCGTTTGACCGTTTTGGTCTTAATATAGCTTATTACATAGAATTACTCGTTTTTACTTATTACCGATGTATAACTGTATATAAGCAAAAGTGTGACAATAGCCCCTTACTAGGCTAGGTCTAACGGCCTAATGTCACTGTTTTTCATTAGAAGTAGAGAAGTATAGTGTTATAGCCTAACCTACTGATTATCAGTCTGTTACGAAAACGATTTTATAAAAACGGCCCCCACTTGCCTTTATTTTTAATTTAAATAATATATTGATTTTAATTTATATTTTCTCTATATCGTCTTAAAATTACACAGACTAACTACGATGCATGTATGATAATATATATAACTACTAATTAATAATAATAATAATAACTATGATAACATCACTAATATTTATAATAACAATTATGTCACTCACTCAATTCATATCGAATTATATAGATTGAGATAGTGCATAAGACTTACTAACAATAATTAACATACAAACAAAGTTACACTTATACAAACTAAATACGACAACTAAAAGATAATAATAATAACTAAACTAAATTAATAATAAATAAAATAAAAACTATGAATAATAAACTAACAACTAAAAGATTTGTAATCAGAAAATCTTTACTCGGAAATAATACTGTAATAACTTTTACAAATAAGAAAGATGTCACGTTCACTTATGACCACGACGAAATTTACTCAACATTTCAAGAAAAGTTTGAAAGTATGCCATGTTTTCAACAGTACAAATCTTATACAAATAGTAATACTGTTCCAAAATTCTGTAGAGAATTAAGTGAAATATCTTAAATAACTTATAGTCCAGTTAGTTCTACTCGTTTACTGGTAAATCAAAAATGAACGAGTCAAAGTCGAAGTTGATAGTAATACTTTAACGACTATAAATAACACG
>WLWF01001172.1_pt1 | contig 22729 bp, 26 predicted proteins | sample 6718331 | NCBI WGS metagenome assembly WLWF01 (sample SAMN12718692, study PRJNA515312) | sponge metagenome | isolation source: marine sponge | host: Mycale hentscheli | place: New Zealand: South Island, Marlborough, Capsize Point | collected 2003-05-01
AAATCCAGGTTTGATAATATAGAACAAAATAAAAGCAAATGCAAAAATAAATGCAAATAGAGAAGTGTAAAAGCAGAAAGTAATTGTTTCGAGAGTAACACCAACATCTTCTAAACTTGTGTAAAGAACACCAAAAGTTAATAAGATAGCAAAAGAAATGATCAATATTGCTATGTTAAAAACAAAAAATGTGATGTGTTCTCCTTTACCAAAAACACCTGTAAACCATCTGATGATAGAAATCACAGAAAATCCCACAAATAGAGCCAATAAGACCAGGAGGGCTGACAATAAAAGGGAAGTGCTTTGAGCTACATTATCAAATTTATTAAGATTGACTTTGTTAGCAAGCACAGATAATTTTGTATAAAGTTCATCATAACATCTATATGTACTGTAGATAGATAAACCTAAAAGAGTAGTATAAACTAATAAGATAAAAATATTGAGATAGTTTTCTGTATTTGATTTGTTTCTTTTCATATCTTGACTTATATCTTTCTCCAGAGTTTTTATACTTATTTTATTTGCTTTCTTCATTTTAATTTCAGAGCTGGGACTTTATTATCATTAAAAATAAATTATTCTAAAAAATGTGTCGAAAAAATTAAAAATCCTAATTCTGGGTTTAAACCTCACATTATGAAGCAAAAACCGGTCCCCCCACCTAAGGATCAATTACCAACTAATAACAACCAACAATCTAAACGAAATAAAAGGCCCCCACGACGCAAATTCCCTAAACGTCCTCCAAAATCCGAGCAATCCAAACAATCTAAACAAAATACACCAATAGAACCAATAGTACCAACAGAACCACTAGTACCAATAGAAAAATAAACTATTTAAATTGATACCATTTCTCTTCTTTTAAGAGATCACCGCTCTTCTGATGGTTATTAAGTTTATCGGTCCATTCTGACATGGACTTATTTAAATAAGCCTCAGCCTTACCTTTGTCCACATCGCCAATTAGACTTAAATTCATTCGTTGTGGAACAAATATGCCTTTTGCTAATCTAAACACATCATCAATGGTGACTTTGTCCACAGCATTTAGATAGGCTTGGATAGTTAAGACCGGATGCCCAAGTAATAATTCCTTACCATAAAATTCACAGATACTTTGATTATCTTCAAATTCCAGGAGATAGACACCTTTTAAATATTCTTTGGCGGTTTTTAGTTCTTGTCGTGTTACTGGTTTCATGACTGTTTCAAATAGCACTTCAAAAATAACTGCCAACGGATCACCCTTGCCTTTTTCACGATCTAAATTACCACTAAAAATATTACTACCATCCACTCCAGAGATGGACCGCAAGATTCGTTTTTCGGAAGCATAGGGTTCCTCCGTCTTGAACCGTATGTAATCACCTATAGCTGGGAATAACCAGTCTTGCACTGGTAAACAAGCCTGCCAATTCACGGGTTGGACACAGTTCATCACGACTGTCGTCCAGAACGCACTGATATATCCCCAGTTCATCGATCCACAAACACAGCCCAACCGCTTGCTTCTCCTTCAATAGACCAACGCTGATAAAAAGCAGGACGCGACATCCTGATCAACTCACCAGATTTGGTGGTGTCATGGCCGCCATGATCCATGTCTGGTTTGCCCATCGGATCCATCGCAATGAAATCATCCTTGTCATAGCCAATGATTACGCTCCAATGCCCACAGCCTTCGCTATCGCACACTGCTGGATTGCCTTTGGTCAGATCACCTTTATGCAACCAGCCAACCATGATTGGCCTGCCAGCATCAATCTCAATCTCAATGTCCTCAACCCTGGCATCCCTGCGAAACTCAGCATCCAAGCCAAGTGATCTCAACGCAGAAACCTGAGCATGGACTGCTGTCGTATCACCAAACTTTCGGCGTACATGCCGATAAGCATCTTGGCTTCTGATGCCATGGTGGAACGCAACAACCATTGCAGCCGCTGCGTCAAAGCATTCTCGATAGCCATAGCCAGTAAGGCTATCCATTTGGTTGTAGTACGGAACGCCATAAACCTCTTGGTGAATGCCGCTTGTTTTCCACATCTCAAACCATTCAGCCTCATCACTGAGGAGGTCTTGGTCAATGGATTTCTCCAGCTCAGCAATCGCAGCTAGCTGGTGAGGATCGCCTTTTTTAAAAAACTGAAAGAACGGGAGGAGTGATAAGCCCACAACTATTACGACCCAAAGCCACATTTACTTTTCAACGCGACCATCCGGGAACAGTAAGTCCTGCACATACTTACAGGCCACATCGTCCAGTTGGTTGTCTGTCTGCTCGCTGATCTTGATCAAACAGTCAAGTAGAAGCTGCTTTACAGCCTTTGACTTGATAAACCCGAACAAGATTGGCTTTAGAAGTAAAACCATGACAGCACTGTGTGTGCCGGAAGTCTAAGTCCGATTTGCGTGGCCTTCCAGTCGTGCAACATTCTGCTCTAGGTCTGAGATTCGAGCGAATAGCTCCTGATCCCTTACTCGCAGGTCGGCATGGAGCACATCCATTCTTGACGCTAAATTATCGACAGCTGAGGTCAGACGCACCAACGAGTCCCTTCCATGCTGGTTATCACGGTTGGCACCTTTAATACCAGAAGCTGCCACGCCTATTGACGCACCAGCAACAGCAGCCCAGATTTCAACCACCATTCGACCTCTAGCGTGAACTCATCATGGCAGAAGAACAAGCAAAGCAAGAACAAGAAAACGACAACTCACGTCTAGGCGATGTAGTCAAGGTTGTCTTGCTCTCTTGGGCAATGGCAATCCTCACCGCTAATTACCTTGGCGTCTTTAAGCAGTCGCTTGACCCCACCTATCCAGCTTCCATTCTTTCTGGCACAGCAGCATCCTTTGGCTTAGCTGTTGGCGGCAATAAAAAGAAGAAAGAGCAGCCTACACTTAAGGAAGAAACCCCTACCTCCAAGCCAAAATGAGGCGTTTTCTTTTTGTATCGTGCCTAACATTTTTTGCGATAAGTCCTGCTTCGGCAGACATTACGCACGCTATTAAATCTTCAATTTCGCTAACTGTTGATGGAGCGGGATCAATCTCAACGCGCGTACCTTCTTCAGTGGCGGTATCTGGCTCTAACGTCACTTTGGGTACTGCTCCTGCTTTGGGGACACTTACTTCCGGTACCGCTGTTGGCTACACTCCTGGCGCTTACACTATTACTACTGCTGGTGACGCTTTTTCATATACAGAGTCGTACATAGAAGGTGATGACGTTCCAACCGTATTGTCTACAACTGTCACTGCTGGCGTAGTACCAGCTATGCCTATCTTTGGCAGTAACACCACAACTTCTGGCGGTGTAGCAGGCACTTTGGCTGGAACGATTGCAACAGATGGCGCACTAGCGATTACTGCTGGTGGAGCAGGTACAACTGCAATCGGACAAGTCATTCAAGAGCTAACGATTAGATGAGAATCCTGCTGCTGTTGCTTTTGGCTGCTCCAGCTGCAGCAATTCCTGTAGTGCCAAATTTTCAGCAAGGTGTTCTGTCTTCCACGACACGCACCAAAACAAAAGTGACTGAAGTGATCAACTCATACGAGTACAGAACAGGATATGAGTACAGCGCAAGCGGAACTAATATTGCCCCGATTGGTGGCAGCATTGCTCCGGCTAGTCTGACCACAACAACAAACACTCTCAATGGTGTTTCTAGTCGTTGGACTGGTCTTGACCCTGCTAGCAAACCTACTTGGAACATCGTCACCCAAGGTGCATCATTTCAGTTCGTCGAAACGCTCCAAGGGCCAGGACTTACAAATCACACCCTGATCAACAGAGAAACAGACATTGAATCCTTAACAGAGACGACAAGCACCTTCAGCCAATGAAGCGAGTTATCGCAACGCTTTTGCTACTAACCGCTCCAGCACAAGCACAGGTCTCAAGCACTGCCGCTCCAGTAGCAAACAGCTCAGGCTCAGTTACCAACCAAGCTGTTCAGGTCGTACCAGCACGACAGTTCACTAATACTTACGGCGGTGGGATTAGCTGCCAAGGTGCAACGCTAAGCATCAACCCTTTCATCAGTACAACAACAGGCTGGGCGCAACCATACGAAAGCCATTACAACGAACCTGTATATGACACGATCGATGTTGTTGGTGCGTTTGACCCTGAAGGCAATCCTGTCCCAGATGGCAGACCAGACAATCCGGGCGATGTCCTTTTTTACAAGCCAATTAGAACAGGACAAAAAACCAACCTATCGATTAACGGCGGCATCACTGCCACGATTTCGATACCGCTGGATCGTCATCACGTACGAACTTGTCGTAAAGCCGCCGAAAAACAGGTGGCACTTCTAGACGCAACACTTGCAGACAAAAGACTGAACTACGAAATTGCAAGGCTTAAAAATTGCGCTGGCTTAATGAAAGAAGGCATCATGTTTCATCCCAAGAGCCCCTATGCGTCAATCTGTGCTGATGTTGTCCTGACTAACCCGCCAGGTGTCTTGCCGCCCCACATACATTCCATCCCTACTTCTTCAAAGACCGCTGAAACTTCCGGCGTTGCCAAGCCGACTCAACAACAACTTTCTTCCCCAGCTTCTCCTTGATTTTCTTGATCGTCTTTTTAACAAGAGGCTTGATCACTTTCAGCAGGATGTCTCCTAATGGTTTGGCAAAGATTGCCGCTGTTGTTGCCACTGCCGCAATCGTTGCAGTCGTGACCACAACAGGTGTGCCAGGTAAGTGGTTGCCGAGAATCGCTGGTATGTCCAACGGGTCGAGCTGTGCTTTACATTCCCCATCAATCCGCTCATAGCCAATGATCACAGCAGTCTGAAGCTTATTTTTGGCTCCGATAGGTATTGCGTCTGGTGGCGGACACGGCAACTCTGTGCCTACATTTGGAATGCCAGGCGATAGGGACGCGCTTGGTGAAGGGGACCGAACCGGTTGTTTCGAGGCAGCCGGTTTTTCTTTTGGTGCCTCAATAGCTGGCGGTTTAGCTGGCCCATAAGTCAACGTGCCAGGCGTAAAATCCAGCGCGTTAAACGATGGCATCGTTCCATCGCAAACAACAAAGTTGCCCTTTGGGTCATTGGTGTAAGCGTCCGCGTTGCCGGGTTGTGTATTTCTGGTCTCAACGCAACCGGGGATATCCGCAACCGGAAAACCCAGCATTAACGTAACTGGCGGCTCTTGCGGAATGCTTTGCGGCGGGATGCCTCTCCAAGTTGGTATTTCTGGAACGTAAACACGCCCCACACCAATCTCAGGTATTTCAGGCACCGAGTCAGAACGGTAATTTAGGCGTTTCGATTGCTGGGCCTGTTGATGATGGCAACTCAGGCATCACATCATCAAGCTTGGCTGGCACCATCTGCGTGACAACCTTAGTCAGCTCAAGCTTTAGCTCACTCATGTAATACTTTGTCAGCGATGGAATCCTGGTGTAAAGCACCAACGACCCAACAACCATCGTTCCAGACATCACAAAACCTAAAACGCCGAGCAGGTTAAAAACCTTTTGCATGATCAGGCTCCAAAGAAAAACCTCCCTTGCTGTGTGAGATCAAGGGAGGTGCAGTTGCTCTTCCGGCTAAATGCTAGCTCAGAATGCGTACTTGAGGCCAAGCTTGGAACCCCAGCTAAATTCGTCGCCAGTTACGCCGCTGAGTTCTCCGTAGAAAGAAACGTTGTCAGCAACTTCAACTGATCCACCGAATTTACCGGCAAACTCAACTTCGTTCTCGGAACCGTTTGGCATCAGGATTGCAGGGCCGCCCTGGATGAACCAGGAATAAGCGCCTTCACCGCCTTCATAACCAACGTCGAGATTCAGCGCACCACCTAGGTAGTCGTCGCCAACAGTTGCACCGTTAAATTCTGGGTTCAGGTAAGGGCCAGCGAGGGCAGACGTTGGTGCCAATGCAACTGCCGTAGCGGCTGCACCAAGAACAAGAGACTTGATCATTTTTAGAAAGGGTTGAGTTTCCTTGAACCAGATTAACTGGCCCAGTCAATGGACGGTTTTGAATGTGTTCCTCAGTTCTCATCCGTTCCAGGGAACGTAGAAAAATGACGCTTATGCAATCCGGTGTAAAGACCACGCTTTGGATGATCTGCTCTGTCGCGGCCTTCAAGCTTATAAAGCATGTCGAGCCAGACAATGCGATTATTCATCGCAACTAAATCCTCTGCCCCTGGCTTGCAGGGGATCATCGGGTCAGGTCTTTGCATCAGGAAGGCTTGGTTGGCCAAGTCATCGTATGTGGGAATCCATCCGCTGACGGCAAATCGCGTAATGCCTGACGGTATGTCTTCATTGCAGTCGCCACAGTGGTTGAGGTCTCCTTGGCTTTGACAATGATCCAGTCAGTTTCAGCGATGAGCTTGTCACGCTCAGCACGCACAGACGTGGCAACATCCGCATCAATACGTGCTTGATAAGCAGTTTCGTTGTCGGCTGCTGTCGTTACGTTGCCCTCGTCATCAGTGGTATCAGTGAAAACTGGACCAGCAACAAACCTTGTAAACCATTGCCCGTCAATCTCTTCAACACCATCACGGGTGCTGACGCCATAAGGAGCAGTGACAGTTGCCGCCGCTCCATTCAAAACAGCGTCATAGCCAAAGCTATTTAAGATCTCTGTGGTGATCTGTTTCGGAAAGCTGGTGTTGGGGTGCTCAGCCTTGAATTGGCTGACAGTGGTGACAACACCTGTGGAACGGTTGCGGATTTCCATGATTAAGCAATGGCGAGGAACAAGTAGGTGCCGCCACTGGCATTAAGAGCAGCAGGGGCTGATGAGGTCACTGTAAAGCCTGCATTGAGCGGGTCAATGTAATCAGTGTTTGTTACTGGATTATCTGTAGTATCTGTACGCCAATAAGGATCATTACCGGCTGCGATGCCGCGAGTTGTATCCCAAACGTACCAACCACTTGAATTCGTTCCTGTTATCTCTGTATCTGTTCTTTTAATAAGAACAAAGCGAGCACCTGCAGTGAATCCGCAGTCAACGTTAATAGCACTACCTGTACCAGGGTAACTACCTATTTTACTTATACCATCAAGAGATGCAAACAAGTAAGCTATATAGTCAACATTGGCTGCATTAGTGTTTCCGAAACTTCCTAGAGAAAATTGAGTTGACGTAAAATCGGAAGTGCCCCAAAATTGGCCTGCAGTGGTATTGGAATTCTTGTCAGTGCCATTAAGAGTCAAGTATTTTGTTCTGCCACCTAACTGAGTATAAACAGCCCAGGAATACGTACTGTTTCTGCTCTTGACTATCATAAGTTCTGGAACAGCTCCAAGATTATGATCTACCGTTCTTACTGAACCCGTCCCACTATAAGCAACTACATCAAAGAAACCTGGGGCACGTTTGAACATGTAGCAACCCAAGTTTGTATTAACGCCGGAAGCGTTTGACCACCCATCCATAAAGTCCCAAGTAAGCGCAGTTGCACTACTTTCTGCAGTAGTGAAATATGAACTCATGTAATTGGTGCCCGTCAATCTGCTGCCAAATTGATTATTACCACCATTAAAAGTTTTTCTGATAATAAAATCAGTTACAAACCCAGACGTAAATTGTGGTGGTGATGGTGAGGTTGCATCTGAAGTATCAATAGCAAACACGTCCGTTGCAGCTTCCGGCGGCTTATTCGGACGGCGGATTGCCATGTAGATAAAATTATCACCTTGTTTGTTGGCATTTGGGTTAGTTCCTGTTTTAAAACCAGTAGCTGTTAGGTCTATCATGTCTGGGTTTTGTTCAGCCCCAGCACTATTTGGCTTTAACGCAGCGTCATCGCCAGGAAATATACCACGTATATTATCTAATATCCACCAACTATACGCAGTATCTGCACTTTTAATTAACACCCATTGAGGCTCAAAACCTAAATTTACTTCTACACTTGTGGATCCTCCACCCGTATAACTCCCACATTTAATAATGCTTTCATCACCATCAGTGCCAAACGATGCGTCGTCATGGGCAAAGATGTAGGCGACGTAGGTTTCACCCTGATTATTCAAGCTATATCCCGCGGTCGCATTAACATAAAAATTGTTTGCGTCAGGATCTTGATTCCAACGATTGCTATAAGGGTATTCCTCATTGGCTGAGTTTAAATTTAAAAACCCTTCATAGCCTATAGACCTGTGATACACAAACCAATCACCAGTAGAAGTGCTTTTTAAAATTACAAGTCCAGGTGTAGATCCTAAATTATGAGGAATTGATCTTGTGCCTGTGGCTGTGTCTGAAGTACCCGTATAAGTAACTACATCAAAGAAGCCAGGCGCTGCTTTAAAATTCCAGGCGACAAAGTCAGCGGTGCCACTATTCGTGGTGGCAGAAGCACCAGTTGTAAAGCCATTATTGTTGAAAGATGTAAGACTATTAGTGTCAAATAGTGTGGCTCCGGTACCGTTTGATCTAATCATATTTCTTACCCCTCTTTCAGTGTCAAATAAAGCAGGATCTACATACTGTGCAGTTGTCCCCCCACGCGCGTGAATAAAAATAAGAGACTTGTCTGTGTTATCAATACCTGTTGTGATACTTTGGGCCGCTTCAGTACCATCATAAAGCGTCGTACTAAAAACATCATCAACGTAAACCTTGTCTCCACCTGCTGCACCTGCTGCAGCGAATACTGCTTGTTGTGTAATAGGATCCATGTCAGTTCACGTAATCAGCAAGAGCAGCGCCGCGATAACGCGTACCACCATCATCAGTTACAAAAACAAAAAGATGGGTTTTACCTGCAGTAAGCGTTGGAGCGGTATCAGCCGGAAACTTAACGCTCGAAGGCCACGTAACAGTCCCTGACGTATGCGTAAGTTCTAAAGTAAAGCTAACAGCACCAGACCCAGGGTTGGAGAAAGTAAACGTCGAATCGGCGCTGATGGTCTTCGTAAAGTAGTTGCCAGTCGAAAGGTCAATATCTAAAGCAGAGACTGTTGCAACTGCTTGTTTGTATTGGCCAATAAGGGCAACACCACTAGAAAGACCTAGCTCGCTGCTAAATACGTTTGTACCTGTGAAGGTATTTGCCGTGTCACGCTTGGCAGTATTAGCGTCAAACGCCTGAACAGTGCTGCCAATAGCGGCTGAGTCCAAGAAGCTGTCAACTGTGACCGTCTTGGTGCTGGTCGTTATCGAATCGACCTTTACCGTTCCAAACGCCATCGCTAGACCAGCCGTAGGGCAATTGCCCTAAGGATAACCGACTGACCATGCCTAAGCACGCTCACGATGCAAATCCCCACGGTTAAGCAATTGCAAGGAAGATGTAAGTGTCACCATTGTTGTTAACTTCAGCAATGGCTGTTGAGGCAACTGTAAATCCACTGGATAATGGATCAATGTAATCAGTGTTTGTTACTTGTGCTAAATTGCTATTTAAAAGTAGATATGGATCATTACCGGCTGCGATTCCGCGCGTTGTGTCCCAAACGTACCAATTACCAGTGCCACTTGTCCGTTTGATCATTACAAACCTTGCGCCTGAAGTAAATCCGCAGTCAACGTTAATATCATTACCAGTGCCAGTGTAAGTACCTACTTTACTGATGCCGGGGAGGGTGGCAAAGAGGTAAACTATGTAATCTTCCGAGCTTTGATTCATAGCGTTGTAATCAGACAAAAACAAAGTTGTTTCGTCTGGTTGAGCAAACATTCTGTATCCAGACCCATAAGACTGGGTGCCGGAACCTCCGCTGGTAAAGAAACCATAGGTATAAGTGGATGCGTTCATGTCATTAAACTGCACCCACGGATCCGTAGTGTCGCGGTTTTTAAACAAAGCAAATTCTGGTACAACGCCTAAGTTGTGGCTAATCTGATGATTATCTGCACTATTTCCCGTATAAGCAACTACATCCATGAAACCTGGGGCACGGCGCAACATCCACCAGTAGTCAGTAGTTTCTGCCGCCCCTGAACTAATCCATACACCAAGATTGCTTGCAAATAAGTTTTGGCCAAACTCAACAGCAGAGGAATCTGTACTGCTACCCGCAGAGATAAGTCTTGAAGCAAGATAAGGGCTGCCTGTTGTGTTAATGTCGTTTCTTCGCAAAAAAGCGTCAACAGTAAAACCTGCATACGCTCTTGGTGTTGAAGCTCCTGCGCTAGATATAGACAAACGAGTGGATACAGCAAACACATCCGTTCCAGCATCAAGCGGCTTATGCGGACGGCGGATTGCCATGTAGATGTAGGTTGCCCCTGACGTATTAACTTCGTAACCTTGATGACGTGGTTGAAAACCATTTGCAAGAGGCGCTAAACGTGTCACTTCAGATTCGTCACTACTTAAATTAGCGTAAAGCTGTTGATTTACTCCATCAGTAGTCATTCCGCGCATAGTGTCAACCATCACCCAGTTTGCGCCACTAGCAGATGATTGTTTAACTATCAAGAATTGTGGCTCAAAACCAAGATTAATTACAGGTCCAGTAGTGCTGCCATTACCAGTATATGATCCGCACTTAATAATGCTTTCATCACCACCCGTGCCAAACTGTGCGTCGTCATGAGCGAAGACGTAGGCGACAAGATTACTTCCACTGTAGTTTACAGACCCATCATCACCAAGTGTAAAATGCGTAGAAGTAGCTGTTGTGCTGTTCCAATAATTATTCAGACTTTCTGCTGCTGCAGTCTTATTTAACCGCGCGTAATGAGTATTGGCAAGCGAACGATGGTAAACAGCCCAGTCATATGTTTCATCGAGATTTTTTATAATGATCATGCCAGGCACACTACCTAAGTTATGTGCAATGGTTCTCCCTGCTATACCATTCCCCGTATAAGTAACTACATCAAAGAAACCAGGCGCCTTGCGGAATGTCCGGGAGACATGATCCTCCCCTCGCCTGTTTAAGCCGCCACCGCTATCATCCTCACCAATTACAAAACCAGTAGAGTTAAAGACTAAATCTTTGTTTGTAGAAGTTCCATCTGCTTGCGCCGCACTTGAATTCGTTTTTAAACTATTTGCGCCGCCACGTTCGGTGTCAAACAGCCAGTTATCCCAGGCAGCATCTATGTTCTTAAGCCAAACCAATCCACCTTCACCATCTAAATCAATACCATTGTTGACCGTAACTGTTGCTGCTGCTGGGCTTTGATTGTACCCACCGTCACCTGTCCATAAAAACGTACTAAAAACATCATCAACGTAAACCCGATCTCCACCGCCTGCTGCGCCAGACGCTCCAGCAAGAATGCTGCTCCCAATAACGCTCATGAGTAAGCCAGAGTTACAACAGAATGAATTGAGCCTGTGGTGCGAACGATGTAATCCAAACGATCCACCGAACTTGCAGCAGTGCTTAAAGTTGGCGCGGTGCCCCCAGCCCAATCAAAATAACTTCCCCAAGTAATAGTCCGCGATCCAGTGCCGTCCTGCACTAAAAAGATTGATCCAGATTGACCAGCCACAAGGTTTGTTGGGTTAGCAATCGTCAAGTTTTCGCCCAACGTCAACGTGAAATTATTACTTGCTGCAAAATCGGGCGTTACCGTTGATCCACTCGTCAACGTTGTAATCTCACCGCGCTGGCTAGCGGTAAAAGTTTGCGTAGCGTTTTTTGCTACGAGTTGATTTGTCGCTAGTGACGTTGAGTCAGAGTGCTCAATGGCGTCAGCAATGATTGTTCCTGCCATGTCAGCTCAGCACCGTAAAAAACGAACCAGTCGATATGGTCAGTGTAGCGCCTGTCGCAATGGTGTATTTAGGACCAACAACGGCTGCGTTCGTTGATGCCCCCACTGTCACAGTGGAAGCAAGTGATTGACCACTTACGACAAGAGAGGAAAAGGACAGCGCACCACTGCCATTTGTAACCAACATATCGTTATTAGAACCGCTTCCATCTGGCAACGTCAGCGTGTTATCCGCTGCAGTGGCAGGTGCCGCAAGCTCCACATAGCCCGAGGTCTGGCCCTTTAATCGAAGTGCCATTAGACAACCACCCAGAAACTATTTGCAGGCACTGTAATAACTGCTGCTGCATTAATACTAAGCGGTCCTGCTGACACTACATTCTTGCCAGTGGCAATCGTATAAGTCGTCGTGATCGTGTTGTCATGCTCTAACGCCCATTCGTCTGATCCACCACCAGTAGCCCCACCGCCCGCAGCCGCTGTAGCCCAAGTAATTGCACCTGAAGGTCCACCACTTGTTAAAACCTGGCCGCTTGTACCGTAATTCGCTCCACCAACACCAATCTGACCAGCAGGACCAACACGAACTCGTTCGGTGCCTTCAGTCGTGACTTTGAAATGGCCATCAGAGCCTGTGTCAACAACCTCAGCTTCCGTATCGCCTTCAACAATCTTGTCGGTGTCTGCAGCAGTTCCGCTCGACGCTGCGGTAAGCCTTCCCTGCTCATCAACAGTGATACTTGAAAGCGTGTAAGAACCTGCAGTTACAGAAGTATTAGCAAGCTTGGCAGCCGTGACCGCATCGTCAGCAACTTTCGCAGTCGTAACAGCACTGTCAGCAATTTTGGCCGTTGATACTGCTGTATCAGCGACTTTTACAGTTGTTACTGCACCATCAGCAATCTTGACCGTTGTAATTGAGCCATCTGCGACCCCTGCCACCAAATTGGCAACAGTGATCTTTTTCGTCTGATCGTTAAGCGTGTCAACAATTGGAACAACGTCTGAAGGGTCAGCTACCAGCAGCTCAGTCAGATCTGAAATCTTGGTATTTGCCATAACCCTTCAGACTTTCCCTGATATTACTGGCATCAGGTCCAAGTTGAAATAGCAACCCGTTTCCAGGTATTGGTCGCGGTGCAAACGTAAATGTAGTTTGCATCCCATGCCACTTCGCCAGCAATACCTGTAGCAGTTGCAGACGCAGGAGTCAGGGTTGGCAAAATTGGGCGACTTCCAAGCGTTACGTTTGCTGCTGTAATCGCAGCCATGCTTGTCAACGTTCCAGCAGCCTGAACCTTGAAATCAAGCTTGCCCTCTTCTGTCGTGTCAGTTGCGTCAACAATTGACGCTTCAACCGTTCCAAACAACACAAGCTCTGGCGTCGTTGCATCGTTATTGCCCTGGAAATTAATGCTGCTTAAAACGTCAGCATCTTGACCTGCAACAGCATCACCACGATGGTGATACAAGGTAATGTCGGCTGCACTAACCGCAACTGCTTCCGCTGATTCAATAAAAAGACCAGTGTTAGCAACAGACTCAGTGATGTGGAGCGGGTGCTCAGGGTTAGCCTCGTTTACGCCAACCCTGTTGCTTTTCAACGTAAGGCGAGCAGCAAGCGAACCAGCCGCCATCGACATCAACTGCAGAATGCCGTCTTCACTGGCATCAGCTGTGTCTGCAATCTGCGTCGTAATTTGCGCGTATGCAACATTTTCACTTGCATCATTCCTGCCGCGAAACTCAAGATTGCCTAAGTTGTCGCCTGTAGCAGGTGTCGCTGAATTGCGGAACAACACGACATCTGGTGCTGTATCAAGCCCAGCGTCAGTGTTTTCAATAATGACTTGATCGGTCGTGTCAGTGCTAAACAGATGCAGCTGCGCTGCCGCCGTCCCATCACCTATTTGAAACCCGGTAGTCGTAAATTTAGCGACAAAAGCATCATTGGCACTAATTCCAATTTCATTCGCACCACTGCGATAGAACCCAGTCAGGTTTACATCACTAGCAAAGCCAATTGACGGTGAATCAACAAGCCCATCAGGCGCTGTTTTATGCAGCGTATTGACAGACATTTGTTTATTTTTGTCTGCACTGAGAGGTTCGCTAGTGTCAACTACAACAAACAAATCACTGCCGGCTGGCGCAGTTAATGCAGCTAACGACGAAATAGTTCTGTCAGCCATCAGCCAGCCTCCAAGGTTGCAACACGCGTTGTCAAATCAGCAATTTCAGCGAAGGCTTCCTGCAATGCTGCTGTGAGCAGAGGTACTAACTTGGATTGATCAATGCCTTGGTACTTAGGACTTCCATCCGAATCAACCTCATCTCTTGTTCCTGTAACCGCTTCCGGCACAACAGACTGCGCTTCGTCAGCGATAAAACCATCTACAACAACATTTGGGTCAACAATAAAATTAAACCGTTTTGGCAGCAATTGCTGTAATCGCGATTTCGCTCCAGTCAACGCAATGACGTTTTCTTTCAGCCTGTAATCAGAACTTGTGTTGTACGAAGTGCTTGATGTGGTTACGTCTATTGTCCCTACAGTTGCAGACGAGCCACCTGACGCATTGTTGTTAAAAAGAACTGCGTTGCCGGTGCTATTCATGCGGTTAATACCAAGCACCCAGCCTTGGTCTTTTGCAATAACCATGCGACCAGATTGGGTCATCTGAACGCCAGCGGAAGCCTCAGTAGTGCCATTGATACTTACATCTCTCGAACGCCAATTAAATGAAGGGCTACTAGCGTCGCCATCGATTGTGGAGTCAATGCTGAGCCACTCAGTGCCAGAGATTGCATAACTAACCCCGTACCCATACGAAGCTTGAGTGCCTTGACGAAAGAAAAAACCTGAGTCAGCGTCTGATGCAGGGCGAATTGATGTGGCTGCCGCTGTCCCAACAGGAACTCCAAGGGCTCCTTCCGATCCAGCGGTGTTGAAGTTAAGGACATCAACCCAGCCGTCGTTTGCATCGTTTCTAATTTTTAAAATATTTGCGCTTTCGTCGTACCACCATTGGTGAGCAGAAATAGTTGAAGGCTGAGTGGCTCCACTATGGTTTGTAAAAACAGCGGCTAACTGTGTATTGATGTCAGCTCTTACCGCCGCGCCACTGCCGTTTGCAACAACGCCGTCTGCTTGAGCCATTAAGAATCCTCGCGTGTGCCATATCCCACCGCAGTATAGCTGAAGCGTCGATTTATAAAGTCATCGCCATCAAAAAGGCCCTTGAAGGTAATCGTAAAGCCCTCTGCAGTTGGCTCTGATATCACGAAATAGTCTTCTGGCTCTAAATCCAGAACAGTTACGCCGACAGATACGCGTGTATCACCATCGATATAGAAAGGTTTTTCAAAAGTTACGGTCTTTGTCCCAAAACCGGAATCTGCAAAAGCACTGTTTTCAGTGCGGCGCTCAAGCTGGAACGTTACGCCAAGCTCATCAACAATTGGCGTTTGGTCCTTTCGATCTGTTGTAAGCACAGCTTTGAACTGAAAGTACCTCCCCACGTACGCATTGTTTTCTAACGGTATCCACTCATCAAAGAACAGATCTGATTCTTGCCGCAAATACGAAGCACCATCACTTGTGTCTAACTGTCCTCCCATCCCGGCGTGAACCGAACAGTAGTAGTAAAGAGTTGGAGCGCCAGCAGCTAAAACAATCTGCGTATAAGCACCTGTAGTTCCTGGCGTCCCAACCGTCGTGACTCCTGCTGTGTACTCAGAACCGCCGCCATGCGTTCCATCGCTTGTCGCACTTATTCTTATCGGATGCCCAGAATTACTTGCATCTGATTGATCAAAGATATAAGTGTTGCCTTCTTGCAGAGTTAACGTTTCGTTGTCAACACTGGAACCATCAATTCGATACCTGTTGCCCCCACCAGAGCTGACTACCGTTACAGCTAAAGTAATGTTGTCTCCTTCAAGTTGAATCGTTGATCCATCTTCAAAAAGAATTTCTGGATCAAGCGTAGAAGGAGTAGCTGCCATTTTTGCTTGATCTTCTCTCCTAAAATAAACTTCAACGTTTGTGTCGTCAGGAATGTCGCCGTCAAAATCAGACCAGATGTCAATATTTTCCGTTCGACCATCAATTAAATCGCTTAAATAAAGACCTCGTGCTGTCAGGATACGGTGCATCCTTACGCTAAACCTGGCCCCTAAATCAACAATATTATAAAAAACATATTCGCCGCTAAGGACTTGTTCTCCAATAAAATCAAAGCTAGATAAAACGTCTACGTCTGCAATTAGGTCAAAATCACCTGTGCCACTCAGCACTAACCCGTCATAGCTGTCGTCGTAATAGACATCGCTCGACTGCCCTGGAAACGCTCCAAAATCTGCGTCTTCCCTGAAAATTTCAAAGTTAAGCCTAGGTATAGGGTCAGGCAGGTTGATAACAGCACTGATTGCATTTTCGCTGCGTTGTTTCTGTGCATTCTCAAACTTGACTAGATACTCACCATTCAGCAATGGCAATACAACTGATGTGGTTCTTGCCGATACCTTTCGCAGCAAAGTGCTATTAGGCCATGTGCCTGTGCCGTCGGTCTTGCTTGAATGCCTAATTACAGCAACGAAGTTTGCAACGTTTTGGCCGCTGGCTGTTGGCGACCAACGCAAAATAACCTGATCAACGCCAGAGGCTTCAATGGTTACGTCTTCTGGGTCAGGCGGAATAACAATTGTTGAGACCCCATCAACACCGTCGCTTGTTCCACCAACAGGCATTTCCCGCTGCTGCGTACCAACCTCAGACAGCTTTCTGTCTGGCTTAGGGCCTCTTGCATAGACTTTTGCATACAATATTTCCCCAGGAAATAGATTTGAATTTACATTGACAAAAGTGTCGGCGGTAAAAACAGTATTCCAGTTGCCACCATCACCTATCCTCCATTCAACCTTGAAGTCTTCTACTGGCCCCGTTAATCCCCTAGTCCATGAAATAGTGGCACGATTGGTTGTACTGCTGCCGTTATCAATTTGCTGAAATGTAATGCTTACATTACTTGCTGGATCGGGCTCTCGACCGTAAATAAATGGCGGAGGTAGTTGCAAGTCCGCACTATCGCCTTCAACAACTTTGTAAATACCGTCAACGTGACGAACACCAATAACGGAATAAACGCCACCTTCTCCTTCCGCTACCGATAGACACCGATATTTTCTAAGTACCGCCGCATCATTCTTGATCGCGTACAAAGCATTGTCGGGAGGTACCTGAGTAAACGAAGAGCTAAGCGTGACCCTGGTGCCGCTAACGCTTGCAATTGCCACGGTTTCAATCGTGCCATCCTTCATAACAACACTAAGCTTGTCGTTCCCTCCAGAGGGCAACACTGCAGGCTGATCTAAATCAACAAACTCTTTTCTCGCACCAACAATACGGCCAGCCAAACGAGTGGCCAAGCGCATCTCGTCAGACACTTCAAAGATCTGGCCTGGCAATACGTTTAATCCTTCAAGCCCAACCGAAAAATTAACTGTGTCGTCATGTACCGCTTCTGACTGCAAGATCCAACGAGCCATGCGTTGCGCCTGGTACTTCGACGTGCAACCAAAAGCCACGACACTTTTTTCTTGTATCCCATACTTTTCAATCAAGGCTTGGTCTTCAATGATTAAAAAGTTAGGCTTGTAAAAGTTATCAGGATCGTTATACCTTACGCGTACCCTGGTGCTTCTGGTTTTTAACGAAGAACCGCTATAAGCAAAACTTCCGTTGACAACATTAGAGTTGCTAAAAACATGAATAGCTGTTAACGGTTCTGCATTTTTACCGCCAAGATTGCCATGGTCAGCAGCAATTTGAACATTGTCTGCCTTCCAAAAAATCATTCCACGGAAAACGCTTGCCATGTCTTGCAAGACGTTATACGCCTCAGCCTGCGATCCAAGCACTGTGTTAATTGCAAATCTTGGCTCCTTCCCTTCAGGTGTATCAACTTGCTCGTTGCAGTATTTCGCAAGATCAATTAAGTCAACCCAGTTAACTTTGGCCTTGTCTACAAAATCGCCTGTTCCATAACGATCATTCGTAAGCAAATCATAAAAACAACAAATTGGGCAAGTTGTCCAATGCAGATTCTCTTCAAGGCTGCCGTCGAAAGGAATACTATTGTCAAAGTTAAGGCTGCCGTCTCTCCTGACAACTGCATTCGATGGGATTTTAACTTTTAAACCTTTGATGTCATACGCTCTTGCGGGCAAAGTGCTGTACTCTTCCGAGTCAATACTTAAATGGACAAGAGCAGTGTGAGGATAACTAACTTTTACTCTTTTCCCAACAATAATACTGTTCCAAACAATAGTGTCTGCTCTGTTGTTGGCTAAAGGTGTTGTCGCAGGCAGGTCCTGGAAGTCTGTGTATTTGATCTCAAAAGCATCTTCTGCGCTATCAAATTCTACTTTTCTGACACGAATCTTGTACGGCGCCTTGTTCCGCGTAAGATTAAATGGTTTAGTTTTAAATTGATATTGGGACGTAGAAATACCTTTAATGACATTTCTACTTGCTTGTCCTTCGACTCTAAATTCTTTTTCTTCAAAAGCGCCGCCGTCTTCGCTAAGCGCAATGTCTAATTTAATTTGAGCAAAGAACAGTTGTCCCCGCGCCAACCCTTCTACAGCAGTGCAATACAGCTTTGGAATTGTAAACACAAGCACAACAAAGTCGGCTTCACTGTCATTTATTGCGCGGGTTATCTGTCCCGTGCCATAATCGCGTTTTACGACTTGATTGTTGTCGTTAAGCTCTTCAGAATAATTATTACCAAGCTGCTCGTTAACATCGACAATTGTCGTCTGGACATCGCTCAACATAGAGCTTTCGTCAAAACGTTTTTGATTTTGAGTCCCTTTTCTTTCCGTAAATACAACCGTTTGGTCTACAAATTGTCTTCCTGTAATTAAAGTTTCATTCAATAAAACGCTTTTTTTGTGCTCGGCAAGCCCTTCGATCGGGCCCTCGCAAATCGCGTCAATTATTTTAAGATTAGTCTTTGAATTGAGTGCCATAGTCTTTTTTAAATAAGATTGTAGCCGTAGCCTTGAACCTTGAGCTTTGTCCTATCACTAGCCCCAACATCAATGATTTCAACGGCAAGTTTAACGCGTCTTCCTCCTTTGATTTTGGGTATTTCAAGTCTATGGCCAAAACTAAACTCTTGGGTTTCGTTAACCAAGCCTTGCAATGTGCCGCGAGCAACCGCCGCTTCAATGTCCTCTCCACTAACAGAAACAGTCAATCTCATTTCATAAGTGATGAAGCCATCAATCTTTGTCGTGCCTGGCGCTCCAGCGTTGTCGTACAAACCTCGAATAACTTCAAAAAGCACGTCAATATTTTTTCTTTTGCTTGAACCACTCTTGTAGTCAAGACCACCGGCTGAGATAATTTCTCCAGGCTGCAATCGCTTGTCACTGGTAGCATCGCCAAAAGTTTCTTCAATCCTTATTCTTTTGTCTTCATTGCTACTTTGAACATCTCTTACACCTTGCTTGCTATCTAGGCCGCCTAATGATTCAAACTTTCTTGTAAGTTTTTGCCCGTTAATTGTTACAGTATCTAAACCGGGTGTTTGTGTAGCCATTAACAACGGATCGGAATCATCAGAAACTTCTAAATTGGCTGCTAGCAAATGACTTCCAGTAATTACCCGGCCATAGACGACAGGTAATGTTGCACCTGTTCCAGTTGTGTTTGCAGGCCCGGTAAAGGCATAAGACTGAATACCAGAAGCGCCTCTAGTTACTCCACTTGGCCCTTCGCCTCTTACGCGGGTGCCCTCGCCTTTAATTCTGCCAGCACCAGAATTAGGGAGCTGCGGCTGTGGCGAAATAAGACTTGCCGTTCCAGAAAGAATCAAACTTGCGCCGACTGCGCTAATGGCTGTGCCAAGCGTTGTTGCAAGAGTAGCTGTACCCGCTGCAGTGGTTAACGCACCTACGCCAAAGGCACTGGTTGCCCCAAACAGGCCCGCACCTGGCAGCAAGAACGAAGCAGCGACCAAGCCAACGCCAACCAAAATTTGCGTTGTAGCCCCACCGCCAGAGCCTGTAATCACAGGCACCACCAACAATGGCTTGCTGCCAAAAGGCAACAGCAGCTCGTCATACCCCATCGCCGCACCACCTTGGATCACCTTGTATCCAACGCCGTTTTGGTGCGCTTGAACTAGCTCATTCTTTAACGCTGGATAATTGATGCAAAGAAGCTTGATTGCATCAGCAGGCGTTTGAAGGTTGTAATACTCGTGCTGCTGGCCATACTTCTCGCCCAGCTCACCCGCCAACAGAACTAGCTGCATGGCGAAAAACTGCCGCAACGCTTTGCCTATAGTAACGCCCTAAAGGCTCTAAAGCACTGACGCTGTCCATTCGCTGGTGCAAAATTTTATCGTCTCCCAGATAAATTGCTGCGTGCATTGGGTTCTTAGTGCCAAGCCGCATGATCAAAACATCATGCTCGCACCGCTCATCAAAAGGCACCAACTCAAAGCCAATAGCCCGTGCATACTTTAAAAAGATGCTATTGGTGCGCTCCAAAGACTCAGGACGCGGAAAGTCTGGTAGGTCAATTCCAAGCAACCCGTAATACTCGCGAAGCAAGGAATAGCAATCAGTCTTGCCGTAATCCCATTGACGACCTAACAAGGCTTGATAATTAACCATTGATCATCTGGCACAGAATAAACGTACCAAGGAACCTTGGTTTGCGTGCAGGCTTTGCGATCTTCTTCGCTTACAGGTGTCCCCGCTGGGTGCGAATGCACTACGGCTTCAATCGTTCCAGCAAACATTGCACGGACATAGTCGGCAGGATTGATTGCAAAATCTGCAGTTGGGTCTAAGGCAATATTTCGGCAAGGGAAATACCGACCATCAACAACTAACCCGCAAGCTTCTTTGGGGCAAACAGTCTTGGCGTGCTTTACCGCGTTAAGCCTGAAGTCTTGCCCCATAGAATCCACCAAAAGGAAGGGTGTCTCCTCTGCCAAATCTTGCCTGACAGCTAGACACACGCTTCCCGCAAATATCGTTAGTAACGACACCATCTACAATTATTTTGTCTGCGTTCTGAATAATTGAATCGTTAACCGTAAAACAAGAATTTCCCTTATAACCGCACCTTTCGCCTCGGTACTTCCAAGGGCAAAACTCTTCAATTGTTCGCCGGGGCAGCCCAACGTTCACAAGATCAATCTTTGGCGACAATTCAAATTCAACAAACTGCTGGTTTTCAGCCGACACACGATCGATGTACCAAGTCTCAACCATTTTTGCGTCAGGGTCAGAAGTATCGTTAAAAGTTTGTGCAATCAAAGGATCATTGTTTTGGGCTGTTAAAATATCTTCAATGTCATCTTCTGGGGCAAATGGGACTGCCCCATTAAAATTTCCCGCATCAATGAATTTAGCGAACGTGCGAATCCTTTGGACTTTAGCTCCCAAAGGATTGTATAAAAGTATTAACGCCGTAATAGCATTGTTGACGTTGGCTACTTTTAGCGTGGGGCGAGGCAACGTTCCATTTGACGAAAACTCAAACCCGTCAATCTCGACAGGTACAGCTGCATACAGCTTGTTATCAAATTGAATCGATTCAGTTAACCCATTCTTGCCGGGGTGATACCTCAATGTGTCGTTAACGTTGTTTACCTTTTTTGTTAAAACAATTTCATAAAGGTCAATAACTGCTGTTGGAGCAAGGCGTAGCAGCTCTTCTGTTAATGGCTCAAACGCTTCCCAAGTACACGTTCCATCAGCCAACGTTTGCGTAATTTTGAACGGAAACGAAGGCTCGTTATTGTCAAAAGTCGAATAAGTGTCAAGCGTGTCCGTCGTTCCAGCAACGATGCACTTAAATGCAAGCGTGTTGCCCTTTTCGGGATTGGCGCGAACAACGTCGCCAAATTCGTAAGCTCTTTCCGCTTGCCACTTATGTAAGTCGTAGGGATAAGCCATTAGGTCTCAAATACCTGGACGAAGGTAGCGTTGATTTCAGCTCGATCAACGAAAGAGATCGTCTTTGTCCATTGCTGGCAAAGAAACTTGCTACTGGCTGCTTCGCCTGGTGGCGTGTAATCAAAACTTTCAACCCCACCACGAGCATCCAAAAATGCTTCGATCGTGTCAGCCTCCGTCTCAGATATCCGAAACGTCAGGTTATAGATCTTGGGATTTTGGTTAATGCCAAACGTTGCTCGCTGGCTGTAACCGCTCCCAAACTCAATTGAACGCACATTTGGTGCGCTCTGCTTTGTCATCCCTGGTGCGGGATCAAAATCGGGGAAGGTACTCATTAGCTAGACAATAAGCCTCCAGGTCGTTGTTGCTTGATCAATTCTGCCTGCACAGCCGCTCCAATCAACCCTCCGAGCTGTTTGCCGGAGCTACTGTCACCTGAAGCGGAACTGCCTTTGGCATCAACGTTAACGACAACGTTTGTCGCACCACCTCCACCCCCACCAAGCTTGTTATTTGGGACGATATTGCCAGAAGTGTTTGGAACGAATAGCTCAGGGCCTTTTTCGCCAACCATGTAAGGCGAGCCACCTGAGACAGGACCGCCTGTAGCTCTACCTGGAAAGAACGACGAAAGCCCTGGTATGCCGCCAAGTGCAGTATTGACTCCAAACTGCAGCAAGATGTTTGCGACTTGCCTAAGCGTTTGTGATGCAACGTCAGCAAGTGATTTAGTGCCTTCGACTGCTGCACTTAAAGCATCGACAATGCCGCTAGAAATGCTTTGGCCGATAGCTGCATACATCGACTCTAGCTTTGCTAATGCTTTTACTTGCTCCTCGGTTGCAGCTACGCCACGCAGTAACTGCTCTGTTCTTGCTGCCTCTTCAGGGGTCATGTCTTTTGTTAATTTCTCAAGCTCTTGCTTAAATGCAACCTCTTTTTCCGTTCCATTAAGTCGCGCTTCTAGTAAATCTTTCTGCTGCTGCAATCCCTCCATAGTCTCAGACGCCTTTTCAGCTCGCGAGGCTTCTGCTACATTCAATTTATTTTGAAGGTCAAAAAATTTC
>WLWF01001173.1_pt1 | contig 22725 bp, 7 predicted proteins | sample 6718331 | NCBI WGS metagenome assembly WLWF01 (sample SAMN12718692, study PRJNA515312) | sponge metagenome | isolation source: marine sponge | host: Mycale hentscheli | place: New Zealand: South Island, Marlborough, Capsize Point | collected 2003-05-01
CAAAGGGTTCTTTTTCACCATTAGGACTCCAATTGTTGAGTGAACGATTGGTGGTTGTCATTGACCTCGCACTAGCAATCAAGGAGTCATCGGAATACATTCCTGTGGCTGCTTCAATAGTGATAGAAGTGTCGTCCTTAGTGAATGTTCCTACTTTAGTGAAGTAGTTTTTCTCATTGGACTTTGGATCTTTTTCATTGACTACACGAGAACTGTAAGCATAAAGATCGACAGTGGTGTAGTCTTTCCAATCATCCGTATCACCTTTTTGCTCAACTAGGTATTCCTGTCCAGGAACAACAGAGATTTTATTGAGTTCAGTAAAGTGTGGATCATTAAAGGAGTGGGGGACTTGGCCATTGACAGCTGTGTTGTTACCCCAATAGACAGGTCCAGTTCTGGTGTCTTTTTCTCTAGGTTCGAATCCCCACTGGAGAGGCTGCCCGTCCATGTTCCAGTCGGTGATATTGTCAGTGGCATCGTTCGCAGCACGACTTGCCCCACCTCCCTGTCCAGGCTCCTTGTAGACAGCGAAGATTGCTCCCACAACCTTGGGGGGTACCTTAAAGTACTCGTACTCATATCCAGCTCTCTGAGTTAGGATAGGTCCTGCCTGGTAAACACCTTGCCATTGGAACTCTACTGCATCAGACAATGATGAGAAGTCTTCACACACCAAGTCTTCTGGGTGAGCAGGATCCCACTTCAGCGGACAGTTAGTGAGTTGCCTTGCTTCATTAGTGGATTTTCTGTTGTACTCTTCTTCTATGGTAGGATCTGTCATGTCAAGTACCCACCAGATTCTGGTTGTACTGTTCAACTGATCTACAATAGCCTTTGCCTGGTATTCATTTCCAGATACAAAATTTCTAAAGATGTTAAGTGGCTTCAGGAAGTGCTTGTCTTCTACCATAGGAGGTCTATCCTTGGTAGCATAGCTTGCCCAATATGCTGGTCCACTGGTTGGAACGACAGGCAGAGCCTCAATTTTCACATTGGTAGGTTCTCCCTTTCTACTCCAGGTAAAGATGTCTCTACCTTTAATACCAGCAGCACCAAAGATGACATTACTGTCCTCTGCGACAAAGTCGCAATAGGTTTCGTAAGGTGTTCCATCCATTTTTAGCTGAGGGAAGAACACTCTGTTGCCCTTGAGTTTGTTGGGGCTGAAAGTAAGCGGATTGACATCCGAATCATTTCTATAGTTCCAAACTCTGAGTGCATAAGGCAGATCTGCCTTGTAATCCTCAGGTACTAATTCATTCTGAGCAGATTGTGGGCTGATTCTATATCTACGACCTGTTACAGGTCTAGGAGTCTTATCGGTGTTGGCTTCACCAGCACTGTGTACCTTCGTAAAGTACTTGTTCTCCTCAGTTAGTTGAATTTCGTCATCAATCTGATCCTCAGTTTTAATATCAAGTACTGGGTTTGCGAACATTTGGCTCTCGCCATACTCGTTGACTGCAATGTGAGTCCACTCGTTCCAGTCAAACTCATCTTTATCGAGATGATCGCCTGGGTATACCGGACCAACGATGGGATCTTTGTAAACTTCTTTTAGTTTAACGAAGATGGGTTCTCCATCACGATTCCAATCCGTTAATTGCCTATTAGTATCATCAGCACCAATCATGATGATGAAGTTCTGCACACCAGTATCAAATGTTTTTGTCTGCCCCTTTCTCAGGCTTGCAGCCATCTTATATTGGCAGAACTCTCCGGGCCTGTATGCATCTGGTTTGGGACCTAAGTAAATCTTATGAAGATAATCTGGGTTGTCTTCTCGATCGAGAACCTCGATTTCGTACCTAGTGTCTGGTTTAGTCTCGATATAGGTTTTGACTCCCGGATTATTGGGATTTTCTACACCAAGCGGCTTCAGAGGATGCATCGGGTTGAGCCAATGTGTGCTCTTCAGTTGTGACGACTTTTCGCCTTCGTTGCCTGGTGCATCAGTCCAGTACTGAACACCTTCAATGATACCGTCTTCTGCATAAGAGAGCTTCAGGAAGGCAGGTTCGCCCTCCTCGTTCCAGTCTTCGTATGTTCTCTTATAATCGAAGTTAGGATCTGGGGAAATCTCATCAAGCTGAGAATGCCATGACTCCAACATAACGAATGGAGTTAGAGCCGTGAATTCGATGTAGGATTCCTCCGTCGATCCTTTGACTTTCTTGAGGATAAGTTTAGGCAGGGTGTCACTATCCTCTGTCACATGAGAGCTGGTGAGTTGCTGTTTATTCAGAGACCTCTCTTCATCAACAAAGTACAGTCTATATTCATGTCCGATTGGAGTGAACGGAGTAGTAGTAAGTCTATACTTCCTTCCCGCAGTAAGTGGTAATCTACCACCGTCATAAGCCTTTCCAGGAATGGTGGGATCAGTATGGTTCCTATAATGTGCAATCTCTTTAGTGAGGTGCATGTAAGGAAGTTTATACTTATCGAACTGACTAATAGTTCTTCTGTCGTTGTTTGGAACTGGGTTGACAGTCTCCGCTGATACAAACAGTGAACATCCAGGTCTCTTCTGAACCTTTTTACATACTACATTTACACTTTGTCCATTAATAGACCAGTTGACTTTGTTCCCCATAACATGGGGGCTGGTAATACCGGTGTTAAACACACCGAAGAACATGATGTCAGAATCGGCAGTGAATTTTGTTTTCTTGCCTGGCTCTAATACGATATCGGTGTAGGTATACAACCGTTCATCTTTAATTTGTTTTGGTGACAATGAGGATGGAACTGTTTTCTCGAATCCAGGGTCGTACTGGAAGGCAGGATTTAAACTCTCTTCTATCTTACCAAAGATAATTCTTAGTCTGCTATTGGCATTACCACCCTGATTGGTTGGAACATCATCCTTTCCAAACTCATATGTAATTTCATACTCTTGTCCTGCAATAATTTCATCATTACCATCAGCGACAGCATCATTATACTGAGTGAGAAGGTTCTTCCAGTACAAGTCATGGAAGTCAACATATCCATTCACACCAACTCGAGTACTGGTAGTGAGTGTTGAGCCTGAATCAGTCCAATAGGCACATCCTTTGAGGTGATCTCTTACGCCTGTATGATATTTCGATCTAAGATTTACTCTCTCCCCATCACAATTCCATTCAGTGATTAATTTAGGACCGAACTCACTCTGCGTATTTACAGCAGCGAATATCATCTTGTCTGTGGGACAAGTTACATATTGATCCTTTAGTCCACTACCACCCTTGGGTAGAGTGAAGGCATACTTAAACTTAACTCTTACGTCTAAGTGCTCGAACCTATTGTATCCAATGTCAAGAGCTTCGTCCCGCATAACAAAGTAGACATCGTAGTCTTCCTTGGTGTCCCAATCTTCATATTCACCTGTGAGTGGGTTTTCATATCTCCTTCCTTTGGCAAGGGACTCGATATGCATTCTTCTGCCAACAACTGGCAGTTGGTTGTCCTTGGGCTCATGATAAGTATGGAATTTTTGTCCAAAGTAATGCAGTGGTGTCTGGTAATATATGTTATGGAACAGTGGTCTGCTATTGTTAGAACTGAGATTACCCCAATAACCAGGACCATTCGCTCCGTCTTCAAGAGATACTGGTTCGATCTTAATCCAAGGTTCTCCGTTGATACTCCACTGCTCAACTGATCTTCGTGCTCCACCTTCGAGAGGAGGGTGTGCCCCGCCATGCTCTTCCTCTGGATACCAACCCGCAATAGAATATACCATCGAGGTATTAATCATAAGTTGGACTGGCATCTCCCGAATAGTCGTCATATGAGGACCATATCTATTTCTATATCCAGGGTTGCCAACGGGATCTCTGCCTTTCTCCATGCCATCTGGTGACATATGAACAGACATCATTGGTGTTGTTTCGCCTTCTACATCTACATGTTCGATTCTCTCGACAGGAGTAAATCTGTAAATACCACTTCCATTGGGGAACGGTTCTAAAATATTAACAGGTTGCTGGTAGTGTTCATTAGCTAGTTCTGCCACCTTCCATTCTTCATCTGTCCAGTACACCGGACCCGTTAATTCATTGGAGCTGGGCGTCTGATCTTCCCAAGGATTGTCGCCTTGCTTCACGAACACAGCAAAGTCAAACCACACACCGTGAGGATGGTTGCCATCTTCAGTACCTGGGTTTTTCCTACCGCACTGCATTGGCGGGAACAAAGTAGACTTAACTTTCGGACCTTTAAGGGTGCCACTTCCAGCATGTCCACCGAAAATACCTCCCTGGATTTCCGATTTTGGAATCAACCATTGGTAGAATGATAACCTAAAATATTTTTTCTTGGGAATCATCTGATAGAAGCACTTAGTTGAGTACTTACTTTTTGCCTTAGTCTCCCATGGAGTTTCAGGCGTCATTCTTGGATCGTACGCATCCAGTGGGTTCTTACAACCACTACCCATCATACTCCAGTTTTTGTTAGGAGCCTTAGCATCGTCAGCCCACCACCATGCAATGCCGTAGTCCATACGACCCGAAGCTTCGCTTCTTCTCAGAGGAATCATGAAATAATAATATCTCTTCATCTCCCTTTCTTTGAAAGGTCCATAGGTATGAACATACCAGACATTTTCTTTGGCATCTCCCTCTGAACAATCCCACGAGTGAGTGCCCGCTGTGCCCTTTTCCTGAGTGTTAATCAGCGTATCCCAATCAGGACGAGCAGCTGCGGATCCCCCAGAGACTGGATAACAATAACCACCTGTCCATCTTTGATAATCGTATTCTTTCTCGTCGGGAGGGAATGGCTTACCATCCGGAGTTTTGCCAACTTGATCGACTTTTACAGTATCAATTTTGTCTCCTTTATGGGAGTATCTCTTCTTGCCACCAGCGGTAGTTTCATTCCACAGTAGTCTTTGATTAGTCTGTGGATCTCCACCATACTCATTGTTCGAACTCTGTGCGAAAGTACTATTGCTTGATACCTCTGCACCATAAAATGCGTTGCTGATACTGCTAGCGAAATACTCTTCAAAAGAGTCATCAAAGGTAGCAATAGTCGGTCCAATCATCCCGTTTTTATCGGGCAATGCTACAACAATATCTGAACCCTGAGAATAGATGTGGCAATTAAGTCTTTCTGCTGCCCGAATGAATCCTCTAGCATCTAACTCAAAGTCTTCTGCGTTCCAAATAAATCCAGATTTATACTTTGCTACCAGGACTCCATTCTCGTACTCGAAGTCACCAATCTCATCCTTATCTATGCTGATAAGATATAAGAAGAACCTCTCGTTTCTAATTTCTTTTCTGTCTATCCTGCCTAGCGAAGCCAGTCCGAACTTTTCAATATCAAAGTCACCAAACTGTGTGGCAAGTCTTTCGTCTCTCAGGACACATCTAGTAAAGAAACTTCTAAAAACATCTAACTTAGTGAGAGGTTCCCCTCTCGCTGCCCTTTCAAAAATTTGATCAGGGTTGACTCTGAATTTCATTGCCGATTCTTTGACGCCCGCATTCTCGGGACCGGTTCTCCCAGCAAACTCAAAGAACAGTGACAGAATTGCTTCGTCTGCTGCATCAGGAGTCCACGGTTGCTTCATCCTTTCAACGAAACCACTCTCTATAAGATCTGCACAACTGACATACGGGGTGTGTTCTGGATTCTCTTCTGAATCCCTCTCCCTTGCATAGTCAGCCCACTTGCCAACCATACTACTTAAGTCTGTAACTTTCTTGCGATCGGATTCGGACATCTCGCCGATATTTGGATCGATACCAACCGAATCTAATATTCTACTTGCACTTACAGAGAAAGAATCTCCCTGTCCTCCACCAGTTCCAGGGAATCCATCTGGCAGCAGATCTCCGCCATCATTGTCTTGAATGAATTCAATAAAATCTTGTAACCAGGCAACAAATTTCTGAATATTTGCCTTCAACTCATCGCCGTTCGTGCATATTCTATTAATAGTATATGCATGCATAATTCCACTATTATACTCGTCGCCGAATGACAAGTTAGGAAGTGCGGAAACGAATCCGCTCATACCTACAACGCCGTACTCCAATCCTTCTGTAGTAGAGTTGCCATACAAAATTGTATCGTTTCCTCTACTGTACCCCATTCTGAAGCAAGATGATTCGTGTCCTTGGAAAGAACGACGATAATACATTTTGGCTTCGTCTTGATTGCCATTGCTATTAAGTCCACCAGCCTGTGACCACATGCCAGCATTCATTAATGAATCACTGTTTGTTGGGGAGTTGGAGGTTGGACCGCTCTGCCATGTCCACTTGGAGTCATAAAGACTAAATCCCAAATTAAGTTCGTTGCGTTCGGGACCGGCGTCTTTATCTCCTTCCTTAGTTCCTGCTTCGCCTCTTTCGAGATAAGGGTGAACCCAAATAATTGTAACGGGTTCAGTATGAATCATAGTGACAGCATTATTAGGCAAGTTCATTACTCGCCCTGGTGCCTGCGATTCAGTCGTAGACTTTTTCAAAGGTGGACCAATATCCGATGCACGCCATGCTAGAACACCACCTGGTACTGCACCAGTGTAAGATCCAGTTCTAGCATCTTCCCACTGCCAACCAGATGAGTAAGCAAAAGGTTCTTCGTCTGGGCAATTCTCAAACTGAGGCAGCAATTCACCTTGCTCATCTTGGTTGAGCTCCTCTATATGGTATTCCTTTTTGCCTTCCTTTAGTTGAATCCTATCTTGCCCGGTACATTCCTTGATATGCTCATACTTTTCGATGAGTTCGGGAGGGATCTCTTCGAGCAAATCATCAAGATCGTCTGCTTCCTCTGCATTATAAGCAAGACCATACTCATTAGATCTGGGAATAGATGCTACGTTCTCATATACATCATTTACAGTTGTACTAATATAAAATCTATTATGCTGATCTTCTGTGCGTACGATTGGGGCGTACTTTACTCTTTTATTCTCAAAAAAATCTGAACCGTTTGTTCCAATAGTGTCACTTAGATTATAAGAAGAACTAGACTGACTATTAGAGCTGTCAGACGAGCTCGTAGTGTCGTCTGACGAACCATAGGATGAATTGCTGTATGTCATATTATTCTCTGGTGGTTACGTAAAGAGTCATGTCTTCTGTGTAGAGATAAAGTCTACCAACTTGTCCTGCAATAGGAATAGCATTAATTTGTTTAGCAAATGATGCTCCATGGGCACCATTAAGTCCATCTACACCATTTGCACCAGCTTCTCCATTTGATCCGTCTTCACCCGGAAGTCCGATAGGACCATCGGGTCCTGGACTACCCTTGAGTGTTCCAACGTAACCCCACTGCTCTGCTACGTCCCACGCAAAAATGGATGACGCATCATAATCATCATCCGCGTCTATTACACTAGCATTGTGCCCTAGTGCTGGTATATAATCAACATCCCAATATTTTCTTGCCCAATTATTTGAAGGTGGTGGTACTTGACCATTAGGACCAACAACACCAGATCTTGTAATCTGAGCTATCAATTCCCTTGAAGTAGGAGCAACCACAGTGATTAGCAATCCAGTACCAGGAGCTCCTCCTGGACCTGTGGCGCCTGGGTCCCCAGTATCACCCTTAAATCCCTGAGGACCCCTAGGACCAGGCAATCCCCCGGCACCGTCTTTACCTGCAGCACCTTGTGGACCTTCTGAACCCGGTACAGGTACATACTGAAGGTTACCCCAAAGGTTCCAAGTTTGGCCGTCCCATACCCATAGTCTATTGCCATCAACGAAATGTTGATTTAATACAGGTGAAGCTGGAAATACTGTTGCCATCTGCTTATTTTTTTAGTTATTTATAACCGAATCGAAGCACTCTAATACAACTTGCGTCTTCCAAAATCATTTTCCCTGTATTTTTTAAGTGTTATTTTTCGATCACCCTCGAAATCGTTCTTATCTGTAAGTTCCGGAATGATTACCTTTCTACTACGATCCGGATAGCTGTAATTATATGGAGTCTTTCCTCTAATTTGTTCCGCGATGTATGATGGAATAACAGAACAGTTATTCATCTGGAAGTTATGTTGTCTGTTCTGACCTGAGTAAGTTCCTATCCAAATCGAGAACTCAAATCCCACAAACAAAGAATTCAAAGGCACAGCAGTGTTTTTATCTATCAGCAGATACAATGTAATATGCTTGGTGGTGGCTAGATAATCACCTCTATACCAATGACTGTCTGTTCCCACCCTAGTGCAACCCACTGAATCGCTATCATCATCATCTGTGCTATTCCTAAAAACATATTGTCCCTTTGCTGGATCACACTTGTCTTTATCGTTATCGTAGTTATCTCCTTGTGGGAGCATCAAGATGCTCGTGTAATTGCCTGTCTTGTCTCTATAGATTGCGTGGAATTGATTAAATTGCCAATCTAACCCATGAGCCCCCTTGTCACCACCTGTGCTAGTTTTATCGCCATGCTCATTTATTGTATCGTTACCAGCACAAGGACAAACATCAATTTTTATACCGGCTACATCCGTCAGGCATCCATCGTATTTGGAAATGACGCTCCATGCAGCTCCTCTACCGCTATTACTAGATTTACTCCCAAAATAAACTTCACAACCGAAAGCAGGATAAGAAGCGAACAACTTTGATTCATCTATCTCTCTGAAAGATGGTCCGGTACCAGTCTTATCTGATCCAAAAATATTGTACTCGTTCCTTGCTCTGTCGGTAGGTACTTTGTCGTCTTTAGTCCAATGCCCATATGCATAAGCATCTTGGTCCTTATTTAAAGCAAGAGTGTGCCCTCCATATGCACTTTTTTGTCTCCAAGACTTATTTTTACCGTAAGCCGATATATAAGGGGTAAATGGAATCCACATATCGCCCATGGTTTTTCCAGAGGGGGGTGTACTTTCTGGAAAAAGGGGATCTACGTAACTATATCTTGCTTCGCCAGCCATGATTAGTATGGATTAAAGTACAGAGAGTTGCCATCAGCCCAGATTCTACCCTTTTCGGCGGTATGTCCATTATGGACATACTCCTTGGTGTCTGCATACGCTTTGGAAGCTGCTTCATCAGCTAGACTGGGACTGCTTGTGATTCCTTTAATCTTACCAGTCATCGTGCCACCCGAAATAGGCAGATATGGAGTCGTGTCTGCTCCTCCATCAATCAAGGCTTGAATCTGACCTTTATTAAGTACAGCGTCGTTTTGATTAGTTACATTATGTTCACAAGCGATGTAGTCTTGACTGCCATATGTATTTGTAAAAAACAAGTCTTTATTACCAGTACCCCTAATAGTAAAAGTAGCTCTGTCGCTGAGCGACTGTTTGAATATAGTACCAAAAGTATTAATTGCTATGCCACCTACTAATGGCAAGAAAGGTCCTCTATTTCCATCTTTGTCCTCGCCAACTCTCATAGTGAGGTGTCCGAAGGTTACCAGACAGTTTTTATCATTGAACCCAGGAGTACCTAGGAGTGAATCATATTCTACACTGGCATCAACTCTTTTCGTCGTTGTATTGACATTGAATGTCCGAGTAGTATTATCTTTCGGTCTGGCACTAAGTGCTTCGTCGTCAGTGTACTTGACTCTAAGAGCTCCGTCAAATGTAGCACCAGCAGTCGTAACAGATTTCTTGTAAACTCTTAGCAAATAATATGTGGATCCACTATTGCCAGAATTTTGAAAGTTTTCATCTGGGTGAGATGATCCAACATAAGTCAGAGAGATAACAATATTATAATCTCCAACCTCCTGAATGCCAGAGATGGTGTAGATACCATACTGTACATTACCTAATGAACCCTCATATGAAAGTTCTAAAGTATCATCGACAGATACAGTATTAAACCAGTCTAGGTTTTTAGTAGAATTGTCCTTGTTGCTAAAGGCAAGAGATACGATATCCTTATATTTTTTTGATACCGCAGTCATTGATCCATCAGTATTTACATCTGGATTTGCACCATCTTCGTCAATACCAATAAAGTACAAAAAGCCTGGAGATATTCCACTATCTGACAAACACTCTGCCCAATCTGGAATACTGTATTGTAAGACTTCTTTTAACTCTTTGTCATCTCCATTGGGTGGAGCAAGAACACCTCCTCTGACAGATGCACCAAATTCAGTGTCACATGTCTCGTTTGTTGCACTGTAATAAGAGCCAACTAGTCCGAGATCATTGGTTGCAGTAACCAAATCATATGCTCTTTCCAGGTTAGTTGTATCGTCTTTCTTCTGTGCCAACACCCATTCAGTGGTGGCAATGTTGTCCGGTCCAACGATATCCCAAGAGTTTGTGTACTTATCGTACTTGAAAATCGTACCTTTAGTCTCTGCTAGATTTTGTGTATCCCCTTCCTTAGGCCAAATCTCTTCGTGGAGAGGAGAGGATGGAAAATTAATAGCCATGATTAACCTGCGTTAATGATTTGCTCTAGCTGAGCAACCTGGGATGTGAGTGTTACAACCTGATCCTGAAGATCAGTTACCAAATCTGCTGTTGCTTCAGTCAGATAGTGAGAGGTGGTGACGCTAATCCAACTAGCAGTATATGCCTCCCATTCGTCGTTGGGATCTACCGGATCGCCGTTTTCATCCAAATCACGAGGGCGACTTGGCTGAACATAATAAACTTTAAGTGAATTATTAGAAGTGTCAAACCACACCGTTCCTGGGAGCGGATCGAGTGGGATTTCAATATTATATTGATTTAGGTTAGGATATACATCAGCCAGCGTCGGCGGATCGTCACCACTGTAAATAATAGAACCTACATTCTGTCCGGATGTAACTCCAATCCAACCTGGCGTACCATTACTATCGATATCATCCGAGAAAACGAACATCGTGAGGTTTCTGGAATCTACCCATAGTTCACCGGGAATTCGCAGATCAGAATTTACATCAGGTTCAATTGCCTGCAGTCTAACATTATACCTAAGCTCGGTATTACCTGGATTGCTTTGCGTCATTTCAATACCCTTTTGTATTATTTATGAGTTTACTTGCTCAAGTAAAGCATCAACTCTAGATTGAAGAGCGTTTGTACTTTCCATAAGTTGACGCAGTGCAGGAGCAGGTAATGTATCGTCAAATATTGTGTCTGGATCTTCGATGCCCTCTAGAGCTCTTTGTGTGATAGATGTCCACTTATAGGTTATGCCACCTTGTCCATCATCTTCTTTGAGTCTTACCTTGATATCTGCATCAAGTTTATTAAAGTATGTGATAGTCTGTTTAAAGATATTAATCCTGTCATTAGGAGCATTCGTAATATTAATATCAGTGCCATCTGCACCGATAGGAATCACCAGGTAGTCATATGCTCTCTTATTGGTTGTCAAGGCATACCAAGTCTCTGGTTCTGCTTCCTTGAATGTCATCTCCCCTTGGTTATACACATACATCAAGTACATGTTTGTAGGATCAACCCAGATATTGCCAGCATCAGGATCGACCGGAGGTCCGGGGATATCAGTACCAGGGATGTAGAAAATCCAAGAGTTTCTTGCCTGATCGAAATAATAAGGACCAGAGGTATACTCGTTATTAGTAATCTCGAAGTTTGTCGGAGTCTCCTTAAAGAACTTAGGAGCGGTGTCCGGATTCTGAGATCTTTGTTGTGCTGAACTTGATGTTACAGCACCGTTGCCTGGATTTGAGTAAGTCATTTTGCTGTAACAGTGAGCGTTGTTCTATAAGTGGGTTCGGATTCGGAGACAATGTAAATCACTGTGTCCGTTTCATAATTGACATCACTTAAAGTAATAGTGAAGCCGGAAGGTGGATTTCCATCACTGACGTCAGGATAGATGTCATTGATAGGACCGGTTGCCGCCATATAGACAGAACCGACAATATTCTCTTGATCCACTTCCCCATCGGCTGGATCAGTGAGTGTGAATGTGAGTCCTGTATGATTCGAGACAACATCGTCACTTGGAATCATAAAGAATGAGTTGCCAATCAATGGAGCGCCGATTTTATAAGTGTTACCCTCATTGCTTGCAGGCTGACTTCCATCTGCTACGCCCAATCCAAACTGTGTATCAATAAGTTGATAGTAATCAATTGGGTCGACAATTTGCTTCATAGGATAGACAGTGACTTGCTCGGATCTGTCTTTGCTCTTAACGAATGAGTCTGCATACTCTTCTTTAGCAGACACTTTACAGTAAACATTAAATGGTAGTTGCTGATCTCCATCCATAATGTGCGTTCCCACTTCGAAAATCATAGTGGTTGTCGCTTGATCAGGAGAGTTGATGATTACTCCAGGCTGAGGTTCATAGTTGACAGGAGCGGGGTTGGGATTGACAACCCATTCGTAGTCAATCATATAGTCCGGAGCACCACCATACGGACGGCTGACAGAGAACATAACTTCTCTGCCTTCGTAAATATCGGAAGTAGGAGCATCCAATTCAATGATGCCAATAATATTATTTCTATTCGTGTCAACAAGTGACATCTCTGGGTTAGTCGAGGATACCCATCTGCCAGTGACTGTTTGTCCTGGAGATGCTGGAGTGGGTCTATGATATACGCGAAGCTCCAGAGCTCGCTGATCCCACCACATATCTCCATCGTACAGGGTGTTTCCATCCAGTGCAGGATCTATAGTCATAGAATACATCCTGGCTCCAGTATTACTGAAGAGAAGCCAAGAGTTTTTATCAAAGTCCCAGAGGTACACCGCCTTTGTTTGTGGATGCACCCAAGGAGAATACTTATTATATGAAGTACCCTCCAATTGCCCACTGGGAAAATCAGTTGATTCTAACCAGGTCATGAATATCCTTTTTGATTATTTAGTAGTTGGAGTCAATTGCATCAAGCCTTGCAGTCAATGCCTGAACCTGAGTCTTGAGCTCATCTACCTCTTCCTCAGTTGAGAAAGAAGATGTAGAAGGAGCAGCCTTAAGTCCGGTACCCTGAACAGGAACCCAAACAAATTCGCCACCGGAATCAGCAGGAACATATGCGATTCTCATTTCTGCGAATTCAGAGTCGAACCACAAGTCACCAGACTTGGTGAACTCTTTAGTCGGAGGACTAGGAGCAATGTGCACTTCGAATCTATTATCGAAGATAGCATTCAAGTCACCAGTGGTAGAAATCCAAGTCTCGGATGTATTGTTCCAGACATAAGTGATGAGCGTGTTAGAGTCAATCCAAAGATCGCCTCTTGACAGTGCTGCAATATCCGGGCTGCCAGGACCTGATCCAGGTACATGCGGAGATTCATCATAGTAAACCTTGTTGCCCTTAGCAGCATCGCTTCCTGCTTCTCCGCCGCCGGCGATTTCAATCCAGGCAACATATCGTGCCATGTTCTTGCGGATGTCCTCTCTTGCTGGCAACTTGCCAGTAATAGGATCAGGGACATCCATGTCAACCAAATCGGCAACATAGATGGAGTAGTCACTAGGATCAATCCACAGATCGCCTTTCTTAGGTACATACCAGTCTGGAGCATCGTTGATGTCCGTCAGCAGTTGAACCGTTGGCTTATAGGTGTCAAGGTGGAGAAGCAAATCGGTGAATACCACATTGGCTTGCTCTTGGGTGTTGTACTTAATGACTTCACCGTTAGGTCCAATGATGTCATCTGTAGACGGGCCTTCGCCAATGATGCTCTGTCTTGTCTGTGTAACTCGTGGTGAGTTAACAAGGATAACATCTCTGGTGGTTACGATACCAAATGAATCGTTGATACAGATGGAACCTTCGACCGCCTCCATGTAAGCACCTTGAGGTCCGAAGGGTCCGCTTCTACCATAATGGGCAACCATGTCGTTCCCACCGTCCAGAGTCCGGTAGTAGATTTGCCAGGTACCGATTTGTCCAACATTGCCATCGTTAGGATCTTCGCAATCGATGCTAAGGACATTGATAATACCCTTACAGATAATCTCAGCCCCATCCTTATACAGCTTGTCGCCATTTTTATTAGGATCGAGTCCCTGGTCGACGGTCCCCCAGTAAAGATTGCCACCTCTATCAGTTTCCTTACAACCGGAGATGTAACCGTCAACCGGATCGTGAGTAGCTCCATGATTGATACAAGTGCTACCATCATCTGGATCGATGTAGTAACTGTGAACCATTCCGTTCAGGGGGCTCTGTCTATTAAGTGTGACGCTCTCAACATCATCGGAACCTGGCTCGCTGTACAGGCAGGTGTAATCACCAATTCCATTAGGATAGAGGTCCGTTACAAAGTTGGTGTGAATCTTCCTTGCTTTAACGAAGGCACCATCCTTGATTACAGCTTCGCCTTGGCCAGCAAGGTAGTCTTGCTCGCTACCCCAGTAAAGGGTTCCGCTGATGTCTACCTCTTCGCAACCAATCTTGTCGTGAGGAATAGGACCTGGCTCCGAAGGTTGCTCAGGACCGTCAGGTCCGGGGCTGATCGGGAGACAGATGCTACCGTCGCCTACCGGAGTACAGATGTATCCAGGAGGACACTCGGTGCCATCACTACAATCGATGCGACATCTACCATCGATACAGATGGTTCCAGTCGGGCAAGGATTGTCCTCACTACACTCGCGAGGCATACAAGCACCTGGAGGATCGACGCAGTTCTCATTAATCAAGCACTCGCCGTCTCCGGTACAAGGCTTGCGGCAGATGCCAAGGATACACTCGTATCCAGGTGGGCAACCTTCCGGTCCACAAGGACCTTCTGGTCTTCCTACCGGCAGACAGTGTCCGTCGAAGCAGATGAAGTTGGGAGGGCAGGATGAGTCGTCGTCGCAAACCTTACGGCATCTGCCATCAATACATTCGTAACCGGAAGGACATTCAGAAGTGTCAGTACAATGTCCATCGGGGCGCCCGCCTGGCTCGCAAGTCCCGTCTATACAGATGAATCCGATAGGGCAGTCGTCCGTGTCTGCACAAGGCTTCTTACAGATGCCATCGAAACACTCGTATCCGTTAGGACATTCGCTGTCGTTGCCGCTTGGGCAAGAAGGAAGGCAGATGCCGTTGACACATTCGAATCCGTCTGGGCAAGGCTTGTCAGTGCTGCAACCGAATTGTGGCACGCACTTGCCATCCATACACACAAAGCCTGGTGGGCAATCGTTTGTCTCGTTGCATCCTAAGAGGCAGGCGTTCCCTCCATCAATCGGTGTGCATTCGAATCCAGGCGGGCAGGAATCGGGGTCGGTTATATCACACTCCTTAACGCAAGTGCCGTTCAGGCAAACATAACCTTCTGGGCAGGGATTCTCATCATTACATTCTGTTGATGGATAGCAAACGCCGTTCCAGCAGATGTGTCCATCCGGACAAGGGTTGCTATCATTGCAACCGATGAGGCAGATGCTGAAGTCAGGTGTAAGATCGGTGCAAATGAATCCAGGAGGGCAAGGATTCGGGTTGACAAGATCGTCGTCGCAGAGTTTGACGCATACGCCGTTCAGGCAGATATGATCATCTGGGCAGTCCGTATCTTCTCCGCATCCGATGATCGGGCGGCAGATACCGCCGACACAAGCGAACCCTTCTGGGCAACTACCATCAGTACAAGGTGTCCAGCAAGCACCATCGACACAAATCATTCCATCTGGACATTCGTCATCGGTATCGTTAGGGCACTCAGGGCGACAGATTCCATTTACACATACCCAACCGTCAGGGCAGCTGTCGTCTTGTCCGTCAGGGCAGAGGATAGGAGGTAAGCAAATGCCATTAATGCATTCGTGTCCCGCAGGGCATTCTGCTGTATCACAAGAGGGATAGCAGTGTCCTTCGAAGCATTTAAACCCAGGTGGACATTCGTCATTGGTATCACCAGGGCACTCAGGGCGGCAGATGCCGTCAGGGGCACAAGAGAAGCCAGGAGGGCAGGTGTCGGGGTTAGCGTCAGTATCACATCCTACTGTTGGGTAGCAGATGCCTTCGACACAGATGTGTCCAGGAGGGCACTCCTTATCGGTACAGGAAGGATAGCAGACGCCGTTGTAGCACACAAATCCGTCTGGGCATTCGGCATCGGTATCACCAGGGCACTCAGGGCGGCAGATACCGCCGACGCACTCCATTCCAGTTGGGCAATCTAATGTACCATCACACTCCAGCATCGGGATACACTTACCGCCGATGCAGTAGTGATCGTCTGGGCAATCAGTCTCGTCGGTACAGACTGGGAAGCAATGTCCGAAGAAGCAATCGAACCCAGGAGGGCATCCGTTATTGTCTGGATAGATATTGGTGTCGCATACCGGACGGCAGATACCGTCGACGCAATCCATACCATCAGGACATCCAGTCGGGGTGCCATCAGGGTCGCAACCGATTTCAGGGAGGCAGATGCCACCGATACACTTATGTCCAGGAGGGCAATCAGTCTCGTCGGTACAGACAGGATAGCAATTGCCGAAGAAGCAATCGAACCCAGGAGGGCATCCGTTATTGTCTGGATAGGTACCGATGTCGCATACCGGACGGCATGTACCATCAATACATTCCATCCCAGTCGGACATGGTTTGTTAGCATCACAACCGATTCCAAATTCTGGGAAGCAGATACCGCCGAGGCAGATATGTCCTTCTGGGCAGTCAGTATCTTCAGAGCAAACTGGATAGCAGTGTCCAAAGAAGCATTGGGTGCCTTCTGGGCAGGGGTCGGGATTGGCGTCAGGATCACATACCCTACGGCATGTACCATCAACACAATCAAATCCGGTGGGACAATCAGCGTCGTCGTCACAGCTTAGGATAGGAAGGCAAAGTCCGTTGACACAATGGTGTCCTTCTGGGCACGGATTGTTCTCGTCGCACTTCTCATAGCAGTGTCCATCGAAGCACTCCATCCCGTTCGGGCAAGGATCTGGAGTCTCGGTTGGATCGCAGACGGGACGACAGATGCCACCGAAGCACTCGAAGTTGCCACCACAATCATCGTCATCATCGCATCCGAATTGTGGGACACAGATGCCACCGATGCAGTGATGTCCTTCTGGGCAACTGTCGGGCGTGCAATTGGGGAAGTCAGGTCCTTCAGGGAGGCAGACACCGTTGAAGCACTGGAAGCCTTCTGGGCAGGGCTCAGCATCACTACAGGGCTTTCTACAAGCACCAAGGATACACTCGTATCCAGGTGGGCAGGCGTCTTCTCCTGCGATAGGAGGATTGGGAGGACAAGGTCCGTCAATCGGGAAGCATAGGAATCCGTCTATACCAGTGTCGATACACTGGAAACCAGGCGGGCAGGGCTCTGGTTCGTTGATATCACAAGGCTTCAGGCACTGTCCGTTATAACACTTATAGCCAGGAGGGCATCCATTCTCCTCTCCATCAACGCTATTGTCTGGGTTTAGGGAGCATTCTAGGATAACGCACTCGCCATCCAGGCAGAAATAACCCTCGGGGCAATCGCCGTTGCATCCAGGTCCAGGCACACAAACTGTGAAGTCAGGTCCATTAGGATTTGGAACTGAGATACAGTGGGAACCGTCTGGGCAAAGAGGACCGCCATCAACGCCACAAGGTCTCAGGCAGATGCCTTGGACACATACAAAGCCATCAGGGCAGTTGCAGTCATCACCGGGGCAGTCATCTAGGGAGCAGCGAATCTGTTCGCAGATACCGCCGACACACTCAAATCCTGGAGGGCAGTCTTTGTCGGTTTCGCAAGAACCACCGGGAGGGGTGGTTGTGTCATAAGCACAGAAGGAGTCAATATCGTCGACTTCAATGTAGTAACCACCGAATGGGCTTGTGCCAAGTTCAGCACCAGCAACAGCAGGTCTACCGTTATCGTTCAGGTAGAGTGCAGTCCAAGTCTTAGGAGTGGCAAGATCGAAAGGATCTTCCGTGCAGTCATCGACAGTCCAGGTAGCAATAACTTTGCGAGCCTTGACTCCGATGTCTACATTATCCGTTGCATCGCCTGTCTCCCAATACAAGTCACCTGCGGCACCGTTGGGATCTACCTCATTACAATCAACGACATATCCTTCATAGAAGTCGCCTTGGCAGGGTTCCAGTTCGCAATTGTCGTCCTCAAGGAAATATCCATCTGTCGGTGAACTACCATAGACTGTTGCACTAAGCCCTCTGGTACCGTCTGCTTTATCGTAGATGCAAGCCCAATTTCCGAGCTTATTGACATCAGCATCAAAAGAGATAACAGCAATGATGAATACAGCGTCTGTAATAAGGTTGCCATCTTCATCAGTAGCCTGCGTCGGTGCAGAGTCAAGAGGACCGGAACCCCAGTAAAGATTGGTACCTGCTTCATCAAGAGTTCTACGGCAACCAGTAATGTCTCCAAGTTGCGGTCTACCGAATCCGTCGTCAGCACACTTATTGGCACCAGGATTCAGGAAGAATGCCTCGGTGTCCTCTACAGGATCTCCAGGATTAAAGCCTTCTCTTGTTACAAGAGTAGGAATCTTCTCGCCATCTTTCAGGTAGACACAAGTAAAGACGCCGTAGTTGTTATCACAATAATCGTCAGTGGTGACTCTAAGAATCTCTTTGACATTCGTATCTACCACCTCATACTTGGCGGCGTCAACAAAGTCTTCGTCGATTGCGGAAATCTTACCCCAAAGCAAGTCGCCACCGTCTTTCGTTACAGACTGGCAACCTTCTGGTTTGACAGTAATAGTTTCGCCTAGAGCACAGTCATCTTCTACATCCTCTCCCTCTTCACACAATCCTTGTGCCAGGAAGAAACCAGATGGAGGACTGAATGCCAGAGTGGCGTCATCGGGGTACTCTACAATGTTAACACTGTCATCAACAAGGACAACGATTGAGTAGTATGTACCACCCTTTTTAGATTTGTCAAAAGTGAACGGACGATACAGTCTGACTACATTGTCCGAGTCGTTTCCGTCAATGAACTTGGCGACTGGAATGCCAGCAGCAACATACTCTGATGTAAGCTGATGAGCCAAGTAGTCTTCACGCCTGCCCCAGAATACAGGCGAACCCGTAGGAGCAGTGCGACAACCAGTAATGATACCGGAGTCTACTTCAGGAGAGTCTGTACCGCCATCCTCGCATTCGTCGGCACCTACATTCAGATAGAAACCATCGTCGGTTCCATCATCAGCTCCAGTCGGAGAATAACCAAGTCCAACAGTACCACCAGATTCCTGGTATGCTACTGCCCATTGTCCAACCAGGTTGTCTGCAGTGATTGCTGGATCGGTAGTGAATGCCTTGAGAAGTTTCTTGGCAAAGATTTCAACTGCTCCAGTTCCACCAGCACCTCCTCGTGCCTCAACACCAAGTCCGGGTTGCCCCCACATAATCTTGGAAGCTATCTGATTAGTTTCCAAACATCCAAGAAGGTTACCTTCCTGTGCTGTACCTTCGTCAGGCTTTTCGTTGGGGTTCAGGCAATCATTATCACTTTCAATATAGAATCCTGTCTTACATCCAGGAGCAGAGTTAGCTTCATAGCGTGCTTTCTTCTGAAATCCGTCGAAGTCAAGATAATCAAGAAGCCAGAACGCAGTGATAGAACCGTCGTCTTCTACAACATAAAGCTCATCTGGATCGTTAATAACCATCCCAAGCTTTTGTGCATCCGTGATAGGAGCACCCGCTTCGTCAGGTACAGCAACACCAGTCGTGCCGTCGCCATACATCAGATTGCCTACATCAGTAGTCTTATCGACGATTTCGACTTCCTTACAACCGTCTGCAGCAAGACAACCGAATGCGGTATCCTGATCTGGATCGGGTTCTGGCTCAGTAGGTGAACAAAGTGCATTACCAATGAAGAATCCTCTAGTCTCTACACCGGCAGTGTCGTCATAGATGTATCCAATCTTGATGCTACCACCTTGTGAGTAGTAAACATTGTACTTACCTTTTCTAGAATCTTTATCACAACCTTCGAAGTTAGCAGCGATGATAGCAAGTACATCTACAATCGGATTATCGTTATCATCGAGAACAGGTGTACCTGTATGAGGATCGGCATCATAGTCTGCCTGATCCCCCCACATTAATTCATTAGTGTAAGTGTCATCTGGTCCTTGGAGTTCTGGGCGACGGTGGCAACCAATGATGTTAGCGGCATCTTGCTCGCATCCATCTTGTCCTTCGCTACAATCATCCTCGTTTTCGTATACAAGGAAGAATCCTTCGGTGCCATCACCCGATGTACCTTCGTGCTTTACTTCCTCTGTAATAACATTGCCATCACAATCCTTCAGTCCAAGAGCAACGAATTCTCCAGTACCGCCACCCTGGTCATTACCGACATACTCGACGGCAATCGAACCATTGATACTAGTAACTTCTTCTCTAACCAGTTCTGCACCATCGGGGACTTCGCCAGGACCTGGTGTCAGACTTGCAACAAACTCTTGATATTGTGCTTCTGTACCCCAGTATAAGTCAGCACAATCTTTAACTCTTTTGCAACCCCAGACATCGCCCTGAAGGGGAGGCTGAATAATAGGTGAGCCACCGCCGCCGCCACTACCGTCGCAAGGTACCCAAGCACCGTGATCTTCACCGAAGTAGTCTGGATCCCAACAGATGGTTTGTCCAGGCTCAATCTCGCCCATAATGACATCGTCCATCTTCTGCAGACGAACTTCACCAGAACCAGGCAGCTGCCCGTCTCCACCCTGTCCAATGCCAGAGACCATTGTGGACTCCATCACCGAGGTGCGGAGCAGGTTCAGCTGCTGGGAGAGGGCTTCTACCTTCTCGTAGATGTCACCCTTCATCTCGGGATCATCTGACTTAGCCCAACGCTCACGCATCCCGTGCTGATCGAGCACTTGGGAAAGCTTGCGGGACATATCAGTGATATAGTCTTCTCTGATATCAGGATCCGGAAGTACAACTTCTTGATCGACTTCGCTTACCTTTAGATACAGGGAAGGATCGGTTTCACCTTCCTCCTCTGTAATAACTTGTCCAACACGAGAATCAATATACTCCTCGGGATTCCTCATGTAGATTCTGGGATCTACTTCCTCGACGACTTCTGATGCTTCTGTATTGCCTTTTTCGTCTAAGGTTAGTCCTAACTTAGTTCTTAGATAATTCTTAATTGAATCTTGTAAGTCTTCTCCTTCTTTCACATTGTGACTGATGTCTTCTACTAACTTTTCAGTTGCAGCGGCATCTGTCGCATTGAGCTTATCCATAAGCTCTTGCTCATACTCATCACCAGTGGGTTTAATTTTCCCACCAATTAGATTGGTTGCCTGATCGAGATTAACATCTTCAAAAAGATCGTTAATTTGACTAAAGAGATCCTTATCGTTTGTCATTGAACCAATTATTTGAATTATTTAGGATTGGGGGACGACCGTGTTCCAGTCGCTATTGATGTTAATGGGAGTCCATTCGCCAGAAACGAATAGATGCTCTACACTAATCTTGGTGTCAAACCATCGATCTCCCTTTTGTAAATCGCCACCATTATCTCTGTAAACTGGGAGTTGATCAGAGATAATTGTTACATTGACAGGTATCGGAGATACGCCAATGCTGGCAATAGTCAGTTGGGGTCTTGGAGAAGACATCTTTTTATTTTTATTTAGGGGATGCCAGCGGCAGTCAATCTTGCTTCAAGAGTAGCCACCTGAGTTTCGAGTTCAGCGATTCTTGTCCTTGCCTTTTTATGTGCGATAAAGCCAAGTACAGTCAGAGCATCTTGATTTGTTTGATAGTAATTAATGTTTCGTTGATCTTCTGGCTTAAGGTCCCCCTTGATCCATAAGTCCTCCCCATCCGCGTCATAACTTGCTTCGTAACTACCTCTAGAGTATTCAGCTTTAGCAAGGACTGGAGATACAGAACCTAGTTCATTTGGGTCAAAGAATAACCTAACTTCTTGTATTATTGAGTTCTTCACTTGTCCCCATCTAAAGATACCTCCTAGTGATTTGGATTCACCTAGTGTATCAATAATACTTTCAAAGTCTGTGTTTAGACCACCAATAACATTGAGTGATACGGTATCAGTTGCATCTTCTGTATTGGGTGGTAAAGCATCGTTAAAGTCCTGGAAAGGATTCTCGTTCTCATACAGTTCAGGATTGTCCTTACGAGCCTGATAATTAATTTTATCATCCTCTGTAATATATTGGGGGTACGAAGCTCGTGCAGTGGGATCAATTTTAAGTTCGTGTCGGCCCTCTCCGTTTGGTGTCGTCGCGATTACTACACCAGTATGCTTATGTGCGTCGTCGGCGTTTTCACCTTTACGTGTTAAGCATTCTGTCATGAATAATCGTCCAGATCCACCGGATTTACCCAATGCAAGTCGGATGACATTGAGGCCGCCATCATGTTTGTCACAGAGACCTCCTCCCCCTGATACAAGACCATATGCCAAACGTATGGAAGCGTTGTTGGGGTTTACGTTAAGTCCGACAATATCGCCACTGTTAGCAGTATTAAAATTAATTGTTTGTGGGGATGTAATTATAGGTGTCCATGTATATAAATATTTGTCAATATATTGTCCGTTAATATATACATCAAATTCATTAATCGTTGCTCTTCCACCAATAACAGTATTATAATTTGGAGTACCTGTTACAGTTATAGTATTATTATTAATTATAACTGCTTGTTTTTCTATAAGTTGAGTAAGATAATTCATTAACGCCGGCGTTATTTCAGTTCCTCCGCCGCCACCGCCACCACTTGAAGATTGATTTGAAACTATAACTTTATTTCCAGAAATTATTCTTTGTTTAGCGTCAATTAGTTTTTGTGGAACTTTTGTAGTACTAAATATATCAGTAG
>WLWF01001174.1_pt1 | contig 22720 bp, 66 predicted proteins | sample 6718331 | NCBI WGS metagenome assembly WLWF01 (sample SAMN12718692, study PRJNA515312) | sponge metagenome | isolation source: marine sponge | host: Mycale hentscheli | place: New Zealand: South Island, Marlborough, Capsize Point | collected 2003-05-01
AAACAAAGTGTAATTTTTCATATTGTACTGATTTTCGGCAAACGCTCTTGCTTTCTCAGAGTCAAGAACTTCCTTCTTGTGCGTTACAAGATAAGACTGTGCGAAATTTTTCTTGTAATTAGCCCATGATACCCAACGATCCTTGTCAAGCTTTTTGCAATCTTTTCTGCGAACACCGATAACAAGAGGGAAGTCAATGTCGTTGTCTCCGTTGCCCATAACTCTGCGAACACCTTGAATATCACGCACGATAGAATCAAGAGTGACAGACTCTTCCTGTCCCGAAGCATCCTCTTCCACAACCTTGTAGTTGGCAATAGGAAGATAGATCAGATCACTATCAGTAGATTCTAGTTCATCAATATTTTGATTGCGGTTAAGCCAATAATCAGTATTGCGATGCTTATAACGATTTTCGCCATCAATGTCAAGCTCAAAAAGAGGAACATCTCCACGACTCTCGCCACTTACTGCTTTGCCTCTAGATTGAAGCTTGGCTTTTTCAATATTAGAACTATAAAGAATTCTTTCTTTGTTTATAAGATTGAATTGCATTCCCGAAATATCATAGGCATAGTCTTCGGCATCACCTCCATCAAGAAGCACAACAAAAACTTTTTGTAATTCTTCGTCTTCCTTGAACAAGGTTCTTGCCCTCAAAGCATTTCCATGATTGGACTTCAAGTCCTGCAAGACTAGTGCATGATGCTTGTGAGGGTAAATCCTGTGATTCTTAGAGGAACGAATCTTGTATCCATCAGTAGCGTCTTCATCATCTTCTTTCCAATACTCCGTAATGATTACATTGTCTTGGTACTTGTAACTCCTATCAATAGTCATGGATTCGATCTTAACACCATTCCATGAGAAAGAGTTAGCAAAAATGTCTCTGACACCATGAGGCAAAGCATTGACAACTTGAGCGTACTGAGCTTTGGCATCCCAAATATCAACCGCATTGTCAAGTTTTTCTTTTGCAATCTCCTCGATTTCCTGCTGAACCTTCTTTAAAGTCGAAAGAATTTGTTGTTGAGTTGCCTTATTGTACTCCAAGGACTCTCGACTATGATGCAATTTGAGTTGACCAATGTCAAAACGAATGTAAACATTATCTTGTGAAACTAAGTCCCTCAAGTTTCTAGCGAGTTTTTCGGAATCTTCATCACCCTCTTCACAGATGGAGTCAAAATTAATTGCACTTACATCAATCGGGTAATGAACTCTTCCCATTACCGCATGACCTTGATGATGATTCTTTGACCAATAGTCTTGCTTGTCATCAAGAATCCACCAAGACTTGTCTTGAGCTTCCATGACAACTTCAAAATCATCAAAGAACTTTTCGTCTTCACCAACCCCAATAAACTTGGGCATATCTTCGTCAGAGAAAAAGCGGAAGAAATTCTTGCAAACATCTCTGAACCTGTCAACATCGTCATCAGCAATGGCAACCTCTACGGACAATCCTGTTGGCTCATCCGAAGGTTCTTCTGCGAACTTAATGATCTTGGTATCATCATCGTCATTAACAAAGACATTGTAAGTAGACTTGAGTCCTCCATGATAGGACACTACGGAAAAGCTACTTCCATAAGATAGCGGAGCAAACTTACCGATACCAAAAGCACCAATATAATTATTGGAGTTTCTCTTGGTTGACTTGCCATACTTGGAATAAAGACCGAAAATATCTTTTTGGCTCAATCCTCCACCGAAATCTCTAACGACAAAGTGAGAGTTGAACTTAGATGGAATAGTAACCTCCACCTTGCGTGAAGCATTTGCTTCCATGTTTGCGTCAAGTGCATTGGCACTAATTTCACGCACAACGGCAAGTGAAGGGTTGGAGTAATTGTTACGCAAAAGAGAGGCGACATAACGCATATCTTCAGCATCAATCGTGCAATTTACTTGGTCAAAGTCATGCGACTGCACGACTTGCTTGTTTTTTTCTTGTGTGATAATCATTTTTTCTTGTGTGTGTGATTTAAACTATGCCATAAGACTAGACCATGTTTTTGGATATGTCAACATTTTTTTTAACTTTGTTCGGTTAAGAGGAATTTAGTCTCTATAAGACAATTAATCTCATGTATATATCGTTCCTCGTTCTCTTGAGTGTCGATTGCGTAATTCTCAATCTCCTCAATTTTTTTGTCAATTAACTCTAGTAGTTTTGTTGCTTTGTCGCTCATAATTAATTACACCTTATTTTGTGTGGATTTAACTCTACTTCCCCAATCCAATGGTGAGTCATCAGTTAGATCGCAAGCGATTTCTATGTTACTAATATTGTGCCATGCTTCATCAGCAAAAACACTACCATCATCATTAAGGCTTGATTGCTGAAATGCTTTATCAACAAGATCAAAAGACTTTATATGTCTTGCAATAATTTTAATATCATCCTCAATGCAAGCAAGTCGATGCAATGCCCTACTTAACAAAATATCTTTGTCAGTTGTCTTAGCTTGCTCCCTCTCTGCAAGTGTCATATTTACTGAATCCTCGTAAGTGGGATAATCGTCTCCTATAATTTCTTTCATTATTAAATCCTATTCTATTAAAAAGATTCTGTCAAGATTAATCTTGTACTCCATGTTTTGCTCTATCCATCTCTCCCCATTGTACTACGCTCAAGGGACTATTATCTAGGAAAGTTGCGAGAGTGTCAAGCGAATCTTTTGCTAAATTTTTCTCATAACTAAGATTTAAATAACCCTCGTCATCATATTTGGGAGCAGACAACGCATCAATATAAACATCAAAAATTTCTTTGAAAGTTGTTGCGTTCTCCAACTCATGTACTCTAAGTGCTACTTGATTAGTCATTGTTTGTTGCTTTTTATTCATTATTTACTTCCTCCATTAATCTCTACTTGATTAAAGCTTTCCCCTCTCCAACTCGCAACAATTTCTTGGTCAACTAAATCGTTGATCCTAGTAACATCTTCGATTGCAGTATCAAAATATTGATCGATAAGTTGTGCGATTTGCTCTACGCACTCGTTCATCCTATAATTATCTCCTCCTTCAAGGGGGACTTGAAAAGTAAGCTCAGTTGTCTTGTATTTTTGCATGATTTAATAAGACTAGACTTGTTCTGATGATTTGTCAACACTTAATTTCATATAATCGTCTAAAGGTAAATCATCTTCCTTATGTTCTATTGCCACATTAATCTTAGGAAAATTTTTGTCAGTAAAAATAAAACTAACAGGTTGACCCTCTTTAAGCTCAGAAATTTCTTCGTCAGTTAATCCTAAAGAAATACTATACTCTTTGGCTAAACTCATTGATATAAATTCCTTCTTGAATTAACTCGTCTTCCGTAAACTCCATAGGTTCTTCCCACTCTTCATCATGGAGGAAATAAGTGCCTGTGAAATTATCGTAGTAAAATTTTTCTTCGATAGTATCGTCTTCGTATATATAATTAATGTTCATGTATAAAACCCTATATTGTTTTTATTTAAGTGTCAAGCCTTTCTTTAAGAAACTCTGCAATGTCAAGCAAATCTTTATCATCTGCCCATTCTGTAAGAATTAACTCAAGTATATCTCTATAAGTATGTAATGTGCGAGAGTTAACTGCTTTATTTATTGCAGTTATTGCTTCCTCTGAATGTGCGTGTGATGTATCTAGGTTCATTATTCTATCTCCAATTTGTAGTAACCATTCTGTATTTGCTCGTCTTCGGTTAAATCTTCAAGACCTAGATATTGCTCGTAAACCTCACGAATGTAAGATATAGGTTTGCCAATGTAAAAGCTAGGAGAGTAAAGTTCCCCTTCTCCATGACATTCTTTATCTACTTGTATTATATAATCAAGCATTTCTTGTGGGCTTTTAGTCCAAACTTTATTTACTTTGCCTATTGTGGCATGATTTATCCAAGTCATCGTATGTATTCTCTCTCTCTTAGGTTTTCTTTAAATTCTTTGCGAAATTCATTTAGCCAATTAGGATTAGTTGCAACTTGTGCGACAATTTCCCAAGGGTCAACCATCCAACCATCGGGGAAAAAATCTTTAAGATCAACATCATAATAGAATTTTATTTGATCTGTCAAGGACATATTATTTGTCCACTCTTCAAATGTTGGTAAGTCCATGATTACATTGTCATAATATTCGCACTCATCTTCATTTGTGCCATCGTATATAGGTCGCTTCATTTTGTGTGTATTTTATTTCTATGGATTTGTTCTGCATCTTTTATCATGCCACAAATATCTTCTAAAATAGTTTGAAGAAGATATGATGGTACTTCGGGATGATCTTCAGCAACTTTATCCATATAATTAATGATTTCGTTTTCTAAGTTCATAATGCTTTTGCTTGTGTTCTACCTGCTCCATCCATTTGCATTCTAAGAATGCTTGATTGACCTTTGCGAGCAGTTGCTTGCTTGGCATACTCAAACGCACTAGGGTCACTAAAGGTTTGCATAACCATAGTTGACTTATCAAGATAGACATTAAGACCTTTCTTGGGGATTGAGTTGGCAATCTTCTCTGCACTTGCGATTGATTCGTTTATACTTGCTAAAAATGCTTCTGATGTATTCATAAAGGCAACATTAATTGGTTTTTCCGTATTTGTCAACACTTTTTTTTACCACCAACTATTATAATAAACTTTTTTTCCTTGTTGAATTGCCTTGCGAGCATCTTCAATAAATTGTAGATCAGTCTTCTTGTAATAGTAATCTCCCTCCTTGGGTTTATTACCATCATCATCTTCCCAATCAAAGGAATCACCCCCAAAAAAGAATCCACCTGTTTCGGGTAAAACTTTTTCATTAATGTCTGCTTCTAAAGCCTCTAAGTCCTCTAGGGTAAGCTCAACAGGAACACAATTAAAATCCCCCATTGGATTTTCTTCTAGTTTGCCATCGAATGGTTTACCTTTGTCGTTCCACAGTTCTTCCATCCAACCATGCAAGCGATTATGCTTTCTCCAATCAGCAAGCGATTCTTCTTCTCCATCATTTTGTCCACCTTGGACAACTGCGTATGCGTACATATCTAATCCCATAATATTTTCTCCTTAATTAATTTACTTGATAACCTAAAAAATAAAGGTTTTCTTTCATTTGTTTTCTCTGTTTGTTAATGTTGTATATAACTCTTCTTTTTTTGTCTTCTGCTAAATATTCTAAATGTTTAGACTCGTCAGCTTCCCAAGAAGCAAAAGCCTCCGTAACGACATGGGGTAGCTTTTCTTTGTCAACTCTCTCCACTCGATTCCATATATAGTGTCCTTTTTTCATAATGATTAAATCCTAGTTTAAGTTTTAGTTAATGTCAAGCACTTTCTAAAATATCTTTCAAAAGAGCATTGGTACTTAACCATTCTTTTTTTCTTGTGGAATTAAAAAGAGGTTCATCGCATTTTGGGCAACGATATTTTGCATTCTTTCGCACTCTGTGCCTTTGGTAAGTAATATCGCAACCGCAAGTATCTACATACTTATGGTGATTGTCGGGATACTCTAAGATGCCTTTATGGAGTCTTTCGGGTCTTGCTCCAATCTCCCTGCATACATTCTTCCAAAGTCTACCATGACCTTTACCCTTAGTTCCGTAACGAAGAAAGGATAAAGCGTGTGCAATCTCATGTAAGATGGTATCCTCTACCTCATCTTCTTCATTTAATTCTACATACCATTTTGACAAAGTAATTTTCTTTACATGGTAATGGCATCGACCTAGAGTTCTTTTGCATGATTCAAAGTCAAAGTGCCAAAGATTGTCGAAAAGCCCATGTTCATCCATGTGAAGAAAGGCGAGTGCTTCTGCGTCATTTGTGTTCATGGTTAAAACACTAGACTAAGAATTAAATTATGTCAAGAGTTTTTTTAAAGAAAAGTCGGGATGATGTAATTCTTGATGGCAATTTTGGCAAAGCAACTGACACTTACTTGATTCTTCTAAAACTTTTTTCCAATTATAATTAGCGATGTTCCTTAACTCTACATTAAATTTTTTAGTTTTAAGATCGGTGTGGTGAAAAGTTAAAACTGCTAAGTTTTTATCATAACCACATATTTCGCAACATCCACCTTTTAGTTCTACTAATTTTAATTTGCGTTTAATTCCTCGCCTTCTTTGTCTCGCATAAGATGCCTCTTTCATTTTTTTAAAGCATTCTTAACAACCTCTATATGGCTCTCAAGAGCATATATATGAGCATTATTTGCAGGATCGTCATCTTCTTTTAATTCTTTAATTTTTTTATTAAAATGATTCATAAGGTCTAACGCAAGATTGTTTCTTCCATCATTAAAACCTGCATCATAATCATCCATTATTTCACTCATTATCTTTTTTAATTGGCGGAAATCTTCCGTAATTGCCCATACCATCATAGTCTGCATCGTCTCCAATGCGAACTAATATGTCTTTATTTAATTCAATTAGTTCATCTATTTGAGTTTTAGATAATTTAGGCTCTTCTTTACGGACAAGTTTTTTAAATTCGTCTCTTGACCTTACTCGAAATAAACGAAACAATCTTTTTGTAAAATTAAATAAATTGGTCATCTGTGCGTTCCTCCATGTCTTTTTTAATTGCTCCATATATTTCATGGATTAAATCTTTTTGGATATTATATAAATTTGATTTACCTACATTATATATATCATCTTTCTCTGTCAAGTCAAATACTTTTTTGTCAAACTCTCTAAGGATGCGTAAAGAACTATTATAACCCCTTCTCATTCCGCTATTGTATTCGTCATGTGCCATTATTAATTAACTCGATTAATTTTTCTTTGTTATTAAATATTTCATCTGCTAGTTGAAAGATTTGTTCATCACTCAAAGCAGAGTCAATCTCATATAAAAATTCTATTATTTGGTTTATTTTCATGGGACATACTTTTTTAATGCTCCGTTTTCCATATTTAATTCTCGCTCAATCATAGGCATTACTTTCTCACCTATTTCAATGTCATTCATAATGTCAACGCTCAAAGTGTCAAGCAATTTAATAAGATTTTCTCCCATTTTAGTTCGGTTCTCTTCACCGATAAGAAAAATGTTATCAGAAGTTGCAAGCATAAGATCATCCATTTTAATAATGATCGCACTTATTGCATCTGAATTGCCTCTTATTCCTAATTTAATTTTCATAGTTTTATATAACGATGGGGAACGAATTGCAAGCATAAAATTTTATTGAGATCATGTGCTTCTTCCGCAGTTAACTTAATAATTTTTTGTTTGTATTTAGGTAAGTAGCCTTCGTAATTTACTAATTGATAGTCAAATACTTTTCTAAGGACATTATTCATGCCACAAGACTGTACTCTTTTTTCTTTGCAATTCCTCTCTTGAGAGGCACAACCTCCTCTATAAGGAATCTCCTAACTGCTTCTGAAATATCAATAACCTCAAGGAATTCACGATGGGAAAGGTAGTTAGTATCCCCTTGTCCTCCGTAAGCGATTCTGTATCCCTCGTCATCGTGAAGGGGAGTCTTTGATACTAATTGGCTTGTATAGTTTCCATTAGCGTCCTTCTTCCATTCATATCTATGATGGAAAGAATTGATGTAGACCAAAGCGTCAAGGTTGCCCATCATGCTTCCATCACTATTTTTCTTAGGTAAATAATTAACAAAATCAACATTAGCACCAACAAACTCTTGCTTTACCTTTGTAAGCTGAACAAAAACCCCCTTATAACTATCTCTAGCATACCAACTATATTGACTACCATTATAGTTCTTACTATACTGAGGAGTCGCACCTGTTCTTTTGGCTATTGCGTTGTGCCTACTTTCTTTAGTAGTCCAAGATAAAACATTTTCTTCGGGCAATAGCTTTTTGGTAATAGCATTGCTCTTAAACTGAATATCCTTGGGGCTAAATTGATTCCAATGAATCTGTTGTGTTTCAAAATAATTTTGCATTTTAGTTTTTCTCTAGTGTGTGGTTAATATCGTCAATAATAATGTTCTCTATTTCTAGATCACTATACCCACCTAATACTAAATCGTAGGCAAAGTCAAGAAAATTTTGAGATTCATGGTAAGAGAGTTTCTTTTGGGCAACTAAATCCGAAAGCAATACATTTATCTTATCCATTGGTGCATACATTATGGTTGCCATCGAGAACATTAGCTTCGGTGCAACCACATTCCATTCTCCATGTATTTGAATTGTCAAGGTACATCGAGTTATTTACCTCCATCCTTGTGAGGTTATACTCTGTCTCTGTAAGATAAGAATAACTTGAAAGAAAATCTTGTTTACTTAAAACATGAAAGTCTACCATTTTTTCTTCGTCATCAAGAAAGTCAGTCATTATTTATTCTCCCAATTTTTTAGTTTACCAAAGGTACTCTCCCATTCTTCTCTGATTTGAATGTCGGGACATTCGTCAAGAGGTTCGACTCCCTGTATTAACATATCAATAATATCGGTGACGCTCATGTTCATTGCTTCTTGTTCTGCAAGATCAAATCTCATTTCGTCAATGGTAGGATTACCCTCTCGTAGTTCTCTTTGCTTAGTTCTCATTGCTCTTCTCCTGTGTAATGTTGAAATTGATGCCCATAGTCCTCATAGAATGAGTGAAGCAACTCTATTGCCTCCATTACTGACTGAGAATGATGCGTGTGATCATCTCCAAGGGCAGAGGACTCTGCCTCGGTTAAAACTAATTCTAGTGCTTTACTTAGGTTCATAATATTTTAATCTTCTTCATTTGTTGCTACTATCAATAACTTGACATTTTTACCCTCTCCTGTCAAGCCTAAAGTTTCAACAACTTCGCCAAAGATGCTACCATCTTCGGGAGCAATGCTGATCCAAGCACAATTCTGTTCACCATCATCGGTTGTATAGACATCCCATTCATGCTCAAGTAATCTAGCTTTTTGATATTTAGTTAGTCTCATTTAATTTATAAAGTATTTCCATGTTCGTCATCGCAAATTTTGCTTTCATCTAGTGTGCCATCACTTTGATATGGGGCTTGCTTCATCCATGCTTGCATTTCTTGACGAGACTCTCTTTTACCCTCCCATTTTACTTCATCAACATGAGTGATATTAAAATCACACTCATTTAAAGTTGCATATACATCCAACTCTCTAACTTTTTCCTCTGCCTCTTCTTCTGAATCAGCTTCGACCTCAAAACTATTGTAAATCTTTACTCCTACTTGATATTTCATTTTAAGTGACCTTGCTTGTTTTCGTCTATTTCTTCTTGAGTAAACCATTTATACTCTGTATTAAATAATTCATCTACATTGCTTGGATGGTATCCCATGCTAATCATTAAACCTTTGAACATATCTGCCAAACTTTCGGCATCTACATCCTCATCGGTTTCGACACTATAAGTTTTATCGTAATTAGTTATTGTTATTTTCATCGGTAATTTTATCTTAGAGGTCTTGGCTTGACTTGTCAAGCTCAGAATCATTTAACTCCATTGAGTCTTCTTCGTCTTCTTCCTCCACCTCTTCTATGTAACTAAGCTCAGAATTTTGTTTCCAAGCAGGAGGAATCTCCCAATCTGCTTCCATTTCTGAAAAGGCAATATCTTCTGCTTTTTCGGATGATTCAGCGGTTATAAAATAAGTGCGAGCAGTTGTACCTACTATTTCTACTTCGTATTTTTTAGTCTTCATTTATTTCTTGACAAGTTAAAATTTCTCTATCTCCATGAGTATGACGAGTGTGATATTTTTTTAATGATTCTTTGTCTTCGGGTATTGGATAAAACAATCTATCTGCACCATACTCGTCTAATAAATCTTCTACATGAGCTTCGGCATGAGTTGCATCTTGAGCATGAATTTCGATGTATCCACCGATTTCTTCTGTTATTGATAGTCTATACTTTTTCATTATTACTCTCCATTAGTTTCTTTGCTTGCATAAGACTATTGCATACTTCCTCGATCTTGTCAACAGGAATCTGCAAATATTTATTGTGACTCACTCCTTGGCTAGTAATTGCAGTAATACCAACATGAGCATCATGCCCAAAGCACAAAATTTTTAATCCACTAAGCCCACTCCAATCTTTTGAGCTAGACCAAGTGGTCTGCTTGGTTAATTCTTCTTGGGTTCTGCCTTTAGACCAAACCACTTCTTTATGCACACTATTCATAATTTATTCCTCGTTAATATAAACAAACAAAGGTTTGTTCGGGTTGTTCATGGGTTGTATTGCCCCTAGCGTATTGTATTCAAAATATTCTATAGCCTCCTCTTCTGTCATTCCATCTTCATCCATAAATGCACGAATGATCTTATAGGATGAATATACTAATCGCCCATCGGGATCACTTCCTATAATTGCTCGATTAAAAGTTGAGCGAGGCTCAAGTACGATTGCATCGGGATTGGTTTCTGCAATCTCTTCTATAATGTCTTCTGTATTCATAATAATACCCATAGTGACAGGGCTATTGGTTATTGTCAAGCGTTAATTAAATTTTTCCTCAACAATCGAATTGCTTTGTCTTTACCTTTGACCTCGCATTCCCACTTGGCTTCCTTATTTGGCTCGATAGCAATAACAGGTGGAGTATTGCCAAAGGCAAAATAATCTGCATGAGATCGAGGCTTTTCGGGTTTGCCTTCTGACCAATGAAAGACAGGAGCAAGAAAATGACTCTCATCTTCAATGGTAGAGTTTTGGTTAACCCATGTATAAGCACAACGCTCCGCTTGCCACTTAATACTTATAACTTCTGATGGATTGCAAAAGTCATGCAAGTTATCATAGCAGACAGGAATATTTAAACCGAAATTATTCCATAAATACTCACTAAATTTAATGGAATTATCTACATTAAAGAAACCTTTGTCTTCATTTTCAATAGTTAGTCGATTAACTACTCCTGCATCGCAACGCATAAGATTTTTGTAAAATCTATCTGCAACCATTCCGTAACCTTCATCCATTTTTGGAGTATAATTAATATGTATGTTCATTGGTGCAGTATGATCTTGTGGAAGACCTAGCATATCAAGAACGCTTGCTTGAAAATTTAGTTCATTTATCGTTCTATTTACCGCATCCTCATTAGTAGACGCAAGGACATTAAATTGATCGGGATGAGAACCGATAGATACATTATATTTTTTAGCTATCTTACCTGCAAATTCTAACTCCTCTTTTATTTGAGTTAAGCAAATAGGATTGAGGTCATCAAGCGTTACATCGGTTTGTGCATCGGTTATTAAGGGAAACAACGCAGAACTCAAACGATAATGAAATATATTATGCAAGATACAATGGTTAATAATGTATCTAGTGGTTCTTGCGTTATGTAGGATGCGTTCTGACAACTGATGAATAGCATCACTCCTCTCAAGGTCGTGAAACCTTTTTCGAGTCATAGTACGAAAAGAATATTTCTTCTTGTCCTTGTCTTTGAGTTCTTCGCTAATGCAAGTAAGTCCTAGTATTGTGTCTGACATGATTGAATCATCGCACAAAACAATAAAAGAGTCAAGGTTTTATTTATCTTTCCAATACTCTTCTTCTGCCTCTGTGATAAAGTCAGCTAACCATACCCCAAACTCTTTCAAGTCATAAATAAAGCGTTCGCCATTCTTTTGCTTTCCCCAAAAAACGCATTGATCAATCGTGTTTTTCATGCGTTTTTGAATCGTTGTTAATTGGCGGGTATTGAGGTTTTGAGTGCATCCATCCATCAGTAAATGAATAGCTTGCATAGTTTTGACAACCTCTTTTTCGTTTTTGTCGTCAAACTCTGAAGAAAATTCAAGCCAATCCATTTTAGCGTCCTCTGCCTTCTCCGACAACTATATTCTCAATGACCTCACGGACATGAGGCTCAAGCTCGGCAAGTAGTTTATCCGCAATCATTATTTGAGCAGACTTAGATTGTAAATTTATCTGACAAGTATCTGTGTTACCACAAGCTACTTCATCTAGCACTTTTAATATTATTTCTCTCATTTTAATTTATTTGCTTCCATCCTATTTTCTTTCTGCACTCTATATTTGATTGATACATCTCTTTTTGTCGCCTAAGTTCGTTGTCATCTTTTTGCAAAGACTGAATGGCTTTATCTTCGCTCATCACTCCATTAAGAACAAGATTTACCATAACTGATACTGATCGAGCCGTCAAGCGATAAGGAAAGTTCCTACAAAGAAACTTATAAAACTTACCACTTATTTTGCCCTGCTTTAATTTTTTATGCAAATATCTTCTGTAATTGCAATTTTTTGTATTATGTAGTGTCTTCATTAATTATATTCAATAGGTCATCGCACATCTCTCCTGCAATGTCTCTACCTATAGGTTTTTTTATTTTAAAGATTTCTTTTTTAGTTTCTTCAAAATATTCTCTATCTGCGTCTACTCTCCACTCTGCATCTTCGCCTTCGGGGTAATCAATATAGCACCAATGAGTGGCATCCCCTGTTAGGAATCCTGCGTTTCCACCAAAGACATGGTTATTTGAGCAGGGATACTCTTCATCTCTGCCATAGTAAAAGCCTACCCACACTCCTGTGCCTTCGTGGAAATAAAGTAGACTCCTACCTTCTTCGGGAAAGCTTCGCTCATCCTCTTCGATTTTAATCCAATTAATCATTTTTTATCACCCCAAAAACCACAAACGCATGGTTTATTGTCTTTTTGATTTGCTCCTTCTCGAAAGCCTTTTTCATAAGAGTCATTAATTTTTTTGTTTAGAATCTTCTTAAACTTATTAGAGAGATATTCTTGGGCATCTTCACGACCTTTATCGTAACCTTTACGATAATTAATATCCTCTGTCATTTGCTCTATCATTTATTCATAGTATCCCACACTTTCCCATCTTTGTCAAGCTCAGAACTTAAAATCATTAATTTTTTATAGACAGGGTAAAGAAAGGCAAGGTAATCGCAATACAAAAAGATGCTAACTAAATGCCCCATGTAATAAAGTAATCTACTTGCTAGTGTTTTCATCTTATCATATTTGAAATAACTTTTTTCCAAGTTGGGTTAATTTCTTCCTCAAACTCAATCCAAGAAGGCTTTTCTCTAAATAAAAGCCATCCCAATGCAGTTTCTAGGTTTAATTTAAGGTGCAATAAATAGCTTCGCCTGTAATGTTTTTTATTTTCGTATATCCACCAAGGCACAAGGCTGAAATAAATGCAACAAAATATTGCACGAATTCTCATTTTCTAATTTTAATCGATCTAATAATTGCTTCAATGCCATCTCTGTTTCTAGTGTGAAGTTGTTCTCCGTTAACAAAAGCGATCTTCCACCACTCTTCTTTTTTAAGTGGGTCAATACGAGCTTTTACATATACTACATTTTTTGGATTAATGTAATAACTTTCGTTATTTTTGTCTTCTATTTGAATCATAGTATTTTATGGGGTGCTATTAATAATTAATTCACCTGTCTTTAAGTCGTACATATACAAATCTTCGTGAGCAGATGAAAATTGCTCTACATATTTGACTCCATCCCGTTTGGAGTTTGTAGTGTGCAAAACCTCGTCCTTCCAATCATTAACCTGTCTAATTTCATAGCGATAATTAATTACTCGCACAATATAGGAATGACTAGTGTCTTGGGCAAGTTTGCTTCCCATGTTATTGCGATGGGCATAATCTTTAGCCTCCCATTCGTTCTCAAAGATTGGGTTGATGCTAGGATCATCCCATTTGGCATCATATGCTTGATAGTAAGTAATTGGAGTAGGTGGAGTGACTTGAGTACAACTAGTAAAATAAAGAAGCAAACAAGAAACCAAAATAAAACAATATACTCGCAAAGTTAATTTAGCAAAATCGTCAAATGCAAAGCGTTTCATGTGGGTGTATCTATTAACTAAATTTTCTAAGTATTTCATAGTTTTTTATCGCTCATTAGTTCCAATCAAAGTCTATCGAATGGACATAACCTACTCTTTTTTTCCAACCAAGTCTAGGCTCGGTCACTTCGACAATAGTATTATATCCATCGCTATTTAACTCTTCTCCATTAGTAGAGAACACGCATTCTATATCTAAAGTGTCTGAGTCTTCAATCCACTCATCTACTTTAATGTCAAGGAAGTGGACAGGAACTGCAAGATTATCCTCAGATAAATCTTGTCTAATTATTAAATGACTATTTTCTGCACTCATTATACTTCCTTAAAGTAGTCAAATCCATCAAGCTCGTCTTCAGCTTCCTTATGAAGCGGAAATAATTTAACTGAGATTCTGTTGTCATGGTTACTAATCATTAAGGAGTGTCCATCTATCCTAAGCCAAGCGTTTCCACCTGTCAAGACAAAATCTTCTCCCCCGAAAGAACCATCATCGTTTCCTACGGAATCATGTTGTGTGTCAGCTACTATATTCATATTGTTTCTCCATTATTGATTTAATTTGTTCTCTAGCTTGCTCCCAATGAGAACTCTTCATCTTCTCAGTTTGACCGAAGTGTTCTGCTCTAACTATTAATTGTCCATAATTATGGAATATTTTGCATATTTTGTCAATGTTTTTATCATCGGGCTTAACTACAAAATGATTCCAGCTTTTTTCTCCGCCAATTATTTCTTGCTCTATCCATTCGGCAGGAAAACCTTCGGCAAAATACATTAACCAATTATCCTTCGCAAATTCATTTGCAAGAGTAACAAAACTATCGTCCCTCTTATGAGATTCATATAGGTCTGCGTCATCATGCCAAGACTCATAAACACTAATGGTAAATTTAAAAGTATCTTTGATCGCAACGGATTCTTGTTGCCACTTTTGCAACTCTTCGTCACCATGCTCTACAATTTCAACGCTATGGTCGTTGCCGTACCACTTCATTTGCTTTGTAACAGGACTCGCATAAACGATCTTTTGAAACTCTCTAAGGAGTTCATCGTTTGACTTTGAAGTCATTGAGGTTCTTCTAAAACTTACTGATAATTGTTCTCCGCTCATAATATTAATACATTAGACGGATTTACCGCCATTGTCAACAAAAAAATTAAAATTGATACATACCATACACCATGAGTATGGTAATCGCTAACACAAGTAAACATTCAAGAACAAACTGCACACATGGGTTTACACTATTCATTAGTGGTGAGAACATTCTTTGAAGGAAATCTTGGTTGAGTGTTGTCAATCGGAGCTTGCACTCGGATTTTGGGGTTGCTCAAAAGGTGTAAGTAATCTACATAACGCATATTTAAAGCCTTTGCTTCCGCTTTTAACTTATCTTTGCTATCGATAGCCCTTGCTTCCACAGATGGGCAGTCATCCATAGGTGGAAAATTATGCAAATGAGGTTGAGTGACTTTATTGGTTTTACACCCAACAAACACAAGAGATAAAAGAATAAAATATTTCATCTAATTACCCTCCCAAGTTTCTTCAAGAGTAGCATTCATATAATCTTTATGAGTGATTTCTCCAAGAGTACCCATAATGTCCATACCGCCCTCTTCCTCCAACAACTTTCTTGCATCTGCTTCGTTATCTGCGTCTACTTCATAAAAGTAAGTCGCAGGAACACTAAATACATAAGTATTTTTCTTAGTTAAATCCATTCTATCGTAATAATTCCCATTACTCATTGTAAAATTCTACCTCTCCTTGTTTGTATGTGAATAAAAAATTCATAATATCAGTATTTATTCTAAAAGTTTCGTCTTCGTCTAGCTCAACCCCATAAGCGGTGCAATGCCATTCAAAAGGCTCATCATTGTATTGCACCCCAAAGTTAGATTCATGTACATTAAAGTCAACGAGTTCGTTGAACGCAAACCAAGCATCGTATGAGTCTACATCTTCAAATTTAATATCGGGGTCAGCTTCAACTTTTTTAATGTGAGTTAATGCTTCGTCAATGATTTTTAATTTTACTTCGTCTTTTAATTCTAATAACATATTATTTGCCTCCATATATACCCCAATCTTTTCTGTATTTAGCTCTCTCTTCGGTGGAAAGTTTCTCCCACCAATTTGGGTCAAATTCTTCTGCTATAGTGTCTCTGCCAAAAGCCTCAATATCAAAATCTTTTTTTACACCCTTTCCTACCATCTTTAAGGTATGGAGGATTAGTTTCCCTACCGCATCTGAAACAGGAGAGAAAGTATAAGTAGTCATGTCCTTGTCACTTCCATAGCCAAACTCAATCGTAATGTGGCAATCATCAATAATCGTTTTTTCGCTAACTTTGCACTTGGTAGTGTTATCGGGACTTGTGAAGCTATCTTCAGTCATCAGCACCCTCCTTCGGTATAGTAGTTTTCATCCTCATTGTCCCATCATCATAAGGAGGCATTTCTGTATTGTCAAGAGTTTTATTAAATAAGTGTTTATTCTTAACGCATTCCTCAAAGGTATTAAACATCTGCTCAAAACGAACTCTATGCATAGCAATCATGCCTATTAGTAAATTGCCTATCTCATCTTCACTTGGAGGGTTAGGAGAATCCATAACCTTGTATAGCAAAGATTCAAGATCAGTTTCAATCTGACCAACATTCATCATCTCAGTTTCTAAGTCTATATAATCTTTCATTGTATTTTATTTGAGAAAATAGTCCAAATCTTTTTGGGTGCTTCTTTAAAGTATTCGTAGAGGGCAGGACAAAGCCATCCTTCCATGCTAAGTTGCTCACAATGATACCAATTACCTCCCCCATCGGCTCTTAACCAATCAAGGGTCATGTGGGCATTTGGAAGAAAGGAGGAGGAGAATTGAACACAAAATCCATCCTTGTCTAAGCCTTGCATTGCTACAACATTGGAAAGCATAGTGTCTATACCCGCAATAAAGGGTTCTCGTTGTAGTCCTTTATCTTCGTCATCAAAGACCCAAGTGCCTTTGTGGAGATAAGGGTATATTGTCATTATACTATTGTTGTTCATGTGTTAATATCTTCCCATCTATTTTTCATTGCATTAATCGTTTCTTGAGGTACTCCATGTACATTTTTAAAAGTGTTTTGGCATTCTATTACAAAAGGAGAATAACCATATTTCTTGGCTAATTTAAAATAAGGTTCTGCTTCCCATTTTTGAGAAAAAGTATTTGCTACCGCAATTTTGCGAACACAATTTTTTTGCATTGCAAGTTCTACATTAGAGAAACACTCGGCATGAGCATCCGATAGTTTAGATGGGTCAAAGTTATAGTTGTCTTGAGGGTCAGTAAAATAATCATCAGCGGAATAAAAATCCTTAACAAAGGACTCGCTTTTTTCATCCCATACATTATTGACAAGCTCTCTTGCAATGCTACTCTTACCACTTCCCGAAAGACCTCTGACTATATATAAAATTTTCATGTTAAATCAAGCTTTACTATATAGCATTTGATGGGAGAGTCAAGAAAAATATCTTCGATCATCGCTTTGATGATTCTCCAACTACCCCCCGCAAGACCACAAGAGATTCCGTGAGGTAAACCAAGAACAGGAGGGGAAGACCCATCGTACTCATGCTTTTCTACATTCATTTTATAAAGGTCTTTCTCGACATTATTTAACGCTTGCCAAAACTTTTCGTAATGAACTTTTCTTGAGTCATCACCTACTGATGCTTGAGTATACATATTGTATATCAAACCTTTACCATCGGGCAAATATACTTTAGATTCCTTAGAGTTCACCTCGGCTTTTGAGAAGTTTCCAAGAGGATGAATGAATTGACCATTATCGTCATATTCATTGCTAATGTACTTAACATCAGCTTCGTAGGCTTGAGGATAGCGACTCTTTATTTGTCTAGCTATACCTCCTCCCATAATCATGCGAGTGTTGCACGAATGTGCAATTACATTAATGCCTATATGCTTATCGGGGTCGTTAGGGTTGTGTTGCGGAAAGTCTAGTAGATTTCCTTTGATTGTTTCTATCTCGCTCATCTAACAACCACTTTACATTAAGTGTCGTGAGATGTCAAGCTTTTTTTGTAGTCAAGGTAAAATCCTATGGCAACTATTATATTTAAACCACACGATGCTAGAATTTCATGAATGTCTTCGTAGATATTCAAGGATAAATGCACATGACCAACCATCCAAAAAGGGATGGCAAGGTTTTGGCTGACCCAAATTAAAGTGAACTCAATGAAATTTTTTATGTATTTATCTTTTCCCATCTGTTGTCGTAGTTAAGTAGGAAAGTGCCAACAAAAGAATTCTTTCCCCATGTGCATTCATTAGGTGCAAATAAACTTAGGAAATATTTGGCTGGTTCTCGTTCGTAAAGATGATATTTTTTTCCAATAACAGGCTTTATACGCATTTCAGCGTTAAAAATTATTTCATTCCACTTGACTTCTTCAGATAAATCTTGAAGATTTTTTTTTAACTCCTCAAATCTTTCTTCGTAGTGTTGGTTTGCTGAGTGAACTGCACCAACTTTCCATCCACCAAGACTATGGTCGGGGCGAATAACAGGAGAGCTTAAACTGCTTGCATAAGGTAGTGAATTAGCATTAGGAACATAGCTATCGGGTAGCTTTTTTTTGTCATCACTCACTTACATTACAACATTCCATTGCTCTGATTTATCAGTCCAATCTTTAAATTTTTCTTCCCCTCCTCTAACAGACCAATCAGAGTCGATGGTTAGCTTGGATGATATTCCTCCCCTTGGGTTGAATACCATTACTAACCTTAATCGGTTGGGATCATAAGAGTTAATAAGATGGTCATAAAAAATATTAATTAATCGTTCATAAGAGACTACTATATCTCTTAAATGAAAAACATATTGCTTGAGGCTTTTAAGCTCAATGATTTTATCTTTAGGGTAAAAACTAAGATAAGCATTTGCGAAATCGGGTTGCTCCTTAACTCCTAAAAAAGTAAATTCGGGAATCTTAACTTTGATTTCGTAAGCACCACTACTTGGGTTAGGGAGAGACTTGAGTAGACTTTTATTTATTTTATCGTATTTATTCATTACCAATTTTTTATTATATTTGCCACAATAAACATACAAGTAGTAATATTTATAACGACTATAAGGGTTCGTAAGATCAAGCTAACTCTAGCTTGCTTGAGAGATAGTATAGGAATGTCGGGTTCATCTTCATCAGTTTTTCCAACTCGATGGTCAAGGGTTCTCGCCCAAACTAGCCACAGGTTTTTCACTAAAATATAATAGTGAGAATAAACCCCACAGTCTTAAATATTTTAAGTTCGGGAAGGGTAGCAAACTTAAAGAACTTTTTACATCCTGCTTGAGATAAGACTTTTCCTCTATAAAGAGCGTATTTATCGGTAAGATATTTCATAGCACAAGATTACACTACCAACTATTAATTGTTATGTCTTCTTTGTTGTTTTCATCTCTTTCCATCTTATTTAAAAGTCTTTTAAGAGTTCCCTCGCCCGACTTCAAATAGTCTTTATCATTGATCATGTCCTTGACCATTTGTCGATAGTACCTTCCTTTGTAAGACCATCCAAGGTCGAAGCCTCGGTGTAAACCTTTTTGGTGAGCTTCTTCAAACTCATTATTTATGCCATTGTCAAACATTATCTACCTTTTGCTCCAAATAAAAATTCATAAAACTTAATACCTATGTAGTACCCAATAGACGCTACAATAAAATATTCAATCACTACCATCTTTTACTAACCGAAAAGGGTACACCCACCCTGCTCCATTATGTATTTCGGGAGTGTCGGGTGCAGGATTAAATTTAATATTTAAAGTTTGCCCCACTGCTTTTAGCTCAGTTCTATCAAGTGGAACTCGCTTTCCGTCAACCCATACTGCAAAAGGTAATATACCCCCAACATTTAAGGGGTGAGGGAGGTGATTGATCTGCACCTCTTTCCCTTGAAGAATAGCTTCAGCGATAACAGGAGGGGGAAGTGGTAAAGGGGATATTTTTTCTTGAGTCACGCACCCTCCACAAAATATTACTATCGAAAATAAAATTTTTAACACATTTCCCATAACAAAAACATTATAGCAATTAATATGATCAATGTCAACCCCCAATTATGTTTTTCTAGCATGGCTTTGCCTCTTTTACTTTAGCAAGCCAATGCTCGACATCCCTAATTTCATCACAAATCTTGCCCCAATTATTCTTCTCAGCTTTATTTACAGCATGAAGCAACTCGACTGACAACTCATTGAGTTCCTCCGCACACTTTAATAAAGCGTGTTTATTTTTACGATTTAACTTCATAGCGTTTCACATAACTCCATGCCTTGAGCGGTAATCTTGCGTTTACCATCGATGCTCATCAGATTCTTATTTAAAAGATATAATTCATGATCACGCTGAAGAGCAGTTTTGCTCATTCCTAATTTCGCAGCTAGACCTGTAAGGGTAGCAGACCCGCAATTATTTAAAGTCTCTAAGATTTGCTTTTCGGTATAAGTGATCCCAAGTGGTAGTATGCCAACACTATCAGACAACTTAGCAAAATCATCAAGGGTGAAGTAATAATTTTCTTTTGCACCGCAATAGAGGCTGATCTCTTTAGATCTTTTGACTGCACTACGAGCATTATTCCGAATAGTGGGAGAAATTGCATCCAAGCATCCTTCGCTGAACTCAACTTCGGGAACGCATAGCTCGACAATTTGAGAGAGTTCGGCATTGGTATAAGGCTCAAAGTCAATAGTTGTAAGTCTATCTTTGAGTGGGGGGAAAATCTTATCACTTTCCGTAGTTGCAAAAATAAAAGTTTGCTTCTTGAAGTTAAACTCAAAAGTCATTTCATTCCACTCAAAATTCTTACGAGCATTCTTTTCTGTATTAAAAATAGTAAGAAAAGCCATTGTTAAATCTTGGGGTAACGCATGACATTCATCAAAAAGAATTGTAATCTCATTGTCTGCAATCAAGGGCAGGAATATTTGCTCAAAGAAAGCTTCATTATTCTTAATGGTGGAGCAGTTAAGCTCAAGGAAAGCCCTACGATCACCATCGTCATTACTGAGATTCTTAGCGAAAGCTTTGGCGAACTCTGTCTTACCTAGACCTTTTGCTCCAATTAAATTAAGGAAAGGACACATTCCTGTCTTGTCAAAAGCGTCAAGGTAAAAGGAGAGTTTCTTTTTTACTGCGTGTTGACCCACAAGGTCGGGAAAATAATCATTATTCATCATCAAAAGTGGTTAAATTAAATTCTATTTTGGGTTGAATCTCTTCGGGTTCGGTAGATGGGCATAGGATTTCTTCAATGGATCGATGTTTTTCGGTCGTAATAGCCTTGGAAGGGTCGGGAGAGCCTCTTAAATCGTCTAGCCATGCTCGACTTACCTTTACCCTAGTTTTGCGTCCTACCCAATCTCCTAGCTCCTCATAGCTAATATCCGTATAAGGGCTATAGCCTTTTGGTCTACCCTTACCCATTAGAGGAATTTGTAGAGAAGGTTGAGTTGGTTGCTTCCAAGAAAGCGATTCACATACGCACAGAACTCTGCGACTCTCACAGGACTCCATTCTTCTTGGTTAATAATAGAGCCTACTTGGTTGTATTCTCCATCTTGCCATAGTTCAGTTAAATTAATATATTCAGTTGGTTTCATTATTGTGTTGTGGTTGTATTAGGTTGATAAAATAAAGTCTTACATACATAAGAGAGATTGTCAAGACATTTCTTCTTCGTCTAAAACTTTTTCCTTGAGTTCAAGAAGGGATTGGTATGTGCTATACCAAGGATCGGTAGGGTCTTCAGTTCCCTCCATCTCACTATATAAAAGGTACTCTAAAGTTTCCTCTATGCATTGAGATACAGGAATTTTAACTCTGAGCATTTGCGGTTTATTAATTAATTGTTGATTCATAGTAACCTTAATCATGCAGAGTTAATAAATAAAGTCAAGAAAAAAACGAAAACGGCTGTAACCCTCATAAACAAAGGTGTATAGATTATTATGGAACAAGATATTATGGATTTTTTAACGAGGAAAGTGTTGTACGATCCGCACTTTCAAACCAACCCTCATGCACGGATTCGCCATGCATATATAAAAGCTAAAAAACTTTACAAGAAATTAAGTGTAGAAGACAAGGAAAAGATTATTAATTATTTAAAAAACAAACAATGAAAGAAGGCGAATGGGTAGAAGTTAGCGTAGATGGAAAAACCAAAAAGGGCAAAGTCATTAAGACTTATACCCAAATTGGCTTTGAAGATCATGGCAAAAAAATTGCCGTTATTTTATTAGAAGATTCCCACTTGAGGTTCTACGAAGCTGAGATAAAGCTAATGAACCCCGACAATTAATTAATAATCAAGGTCATACTGCTTGCATTGTTTGCTCGGCTTAGATACTCTAAAAATAGTTTTGGGCATATTTCCCTTAGAGTCAGGAACAGGCATAACAAAACCCCATTGACCTTGCATTTTTGTATAACGAGTATGCCTAAAGTACCTCATGTGACCTGCTCTTCCGTTAGGTAAGCTCTTGCCTTTTTTAGCTTGAGCGTAAGCTTTTTTCTGAAGCTCTTCATGGATTGTCTTCGGGAGCGAAACAATTCTATAAACTCCACCTTTTGATGGAAGCTTAATGCCATTATTTGTAAGTTTTTTGATTAGTTTTTTGTTTTTACGAGGGATGGGTGCGGGGCGAGTATAAATAATTGAACTATAAGCCATTATCTTGTAGGCTTTTTCTAGGTCTTTAATAGACTTTTCTCGCGAGTCCTTATTGCAGTTTTCATCTTCATCGACCCCCGCCCAAACAACATAATTAGGAGAAATATCTATGTCGAAATCATCAGCA